>Ga0172371_10001145_pt1 | contig 41718 bp, 54 predicted proteins | sample Lak12m_FD_114543 | JGI IMG/M metagenome (GOLD analysis project Ga0172371, IMG submission 114543) | Freshwater microbial communities from Kabuno Bay, South-Kivu, Congo - kab_022012_12m | ecosystem: Environmental > Aquatic > Freshwater > Lake | place: Democratic Republic of the Congo: South-Kivu... | reverse complement strand
ATTATCGCTCACATTGACGCCGGCAAAACAACCGTATCTGAGCGAATTTTATTTTACACGGGCATATCCCACAAGATCGGCGAGGTTCACGATGGAAAGGCGATTATGGACTGGATGGAACAGGAAAGGGAGAGGGGAATTACCATTACTTCGGCAGCCACCACTTGTTTTTGGACGCCTTCAAACTTGGAAAAGAAAAAGGAAAACGAATACAGGATTAATATTATCGATACTCCCGGCCATATTGATTTTACCGTTGAAGTCCAGAGGTCTTTAAGGGTCTTGGACGGAGCAGTGGTTGTTTTCGACGGCGTGGCAGGAGTGGAACCCCAATCTGAAACTGTTTGGCGCCAGGCGGATAAATTCCATGTTCCCAGAATCTGTTTCATAAACAAGCTGGACAGAATGGGCGCTTCTTTTGAAAAGAGTTTCAATTCCATCTTGCAGAAACTTTCTCCCAATGCTGTTGCTCTTCAATTGCCCATAGGCGAGGAATCAAACTTGAAAGGAGTGATTGATTTATTGGAAATGAAAGCTTTATTTTTTGAAGGCGATTTCGGACAGGTTATTAAAAAAGAAGAAATTCCGGCAGATTTGCTGGAAAAGGCAAAAGAATGGAGGGGAAAAATCCTGGAAAAAGTTGCCGCGGAAGATGAATCTCTTTTGGAAAAATATTTGGCCAAACAGGAAATATCTGTCGAGGAACTGAAAAAAACATTGAGAAAAGCGACCATCGAATACAGACTGGTTCCTGTTTTTTGCGGTTCAGCTTTGAAAAACAAAGGGGTCCAGATGATGCTGGACGGCGTGGTTGAGTATCTGCCGAATCCAACCGAGCTTCCTCCTGTTTCCGGCACTGATCCAAAAACGAACGAAGTAGTCGAAAGAGAATCGTTCGACGACAAGCCTTTTTGCTCTCTGGCTTTCAAAGTGGCTACTGATCCTTACGTCGGAACATTGACCTTTTTCAGGGTATATTCCGGTTCTTTGAAGCGCGGTTCCTATGTTTTGAACACTGCTACTGGAGAAAAAGAAAGAATCGGCAGGATTTTGAGAATGCATTCCAACGAGAGGGAGGAAGTGGAAGAAGTTTTTGCCGGAGATATCGCTGCCACTGTCGGATTGAAAAACACTTCTACGGGCCATACTTTGTGTGACGAAGCCCATCCCATTGTTTTGGAAAAGATTGTTTTCCCGGAACCTGTCATTTCTATCAGAATTGAACCTAAAACAAAGGCTGACCAGGAGAAAATGGGTGCTGCTTTGAAAAGATTGATGGATGAAGATCCGACTTTCAGAGTCAAGGGAGATTTGGAAACCAGCGAAACGATTATTTCCGGCATGGGAGAATTGCATTTGGACATTATTACCGACAGACTGAAAAGGGAATTCAAAGTGGAAGCCAATATCGGCAGGCCGCAGGTTGCTTACAAGGAAACCATCAAAACCGAAGCAGAAGCAGAAGGCAAATATGTCAGGCAGTCAGGAGGCCGCGGCCAATACGGACATGTTGTTTTGAAAGTTGAACCCAAAGAAAGGGGTCAGGGCTTTGCTTTTATCAACGAGATTAAAGGCGGAATCATTCCCCGTGAATTTATTCCGGCTGTTGAAAAAGGAATAATAGAGGCAACCGACAAAGGAGTGGTTGCCGGTTATCCTCTTGTTGATTTGTCGGTTACTCTTTTTGACGGTTCCTTCCACGAAGTTGATTCTTCGGAAATGGCTTTCAAAATTGCAGGCTCCATGGCTTTTCAATCAGCGGCCAAAAAAGCAAAGCCAGTGCTGTTGGAACCTGTTATGAAACTGGAAGTAGTAATTCCTTCTGACTTTTTCGGCGATGTTATCGGAGATTTATCGGCCAGAAGAGGCAAAATAGAGCAGACAGAAGACAGATTGCAAATGAAGGTGATTGATGCTAAAGTACCTTTGGCTGAAATGTTCGGCTATGCCACTGCTCTTCGTAGCTTGACTGAAGGCAGAGGAACATTTACTATGGAATTTGACCATTACGATGAAGTTCCCGGGAATATCGCCCAGGAAATTGTCGAGGGCAAAAGAAGATAATTCACAATTGACAAAAATTAAAAATTTAATAAAATATTATATATCGGTCAGTATATAATCAAATAATAAATTAATAAAAAATATGGCAGAAAAAGCAAAATTCGAAAGGGGAAAATCCCATTTAAACATCGGTTCCATCGGTCATGTTGACCATGGTAAAACCACTTTAACCGCCGCCATTCTGAAAGCTCAGAAATTGGCTGGTTTTAATTCTACGGAAAGATCCGTGGATCAGATTGATTCAGCTCCAGAGGAAAAAGCCCGCGGGCTTACGATCAACGTTACTCACGTTGAGTTTGAATCCGAAAAAAGGCATTACGCCTGGATAGACTGCCCGGGACACGCTGACTACATTAAAAACATGATTACCGGCGCTGCCCAGATGGACGGAGCGATCTTGGTTGTTTCAGCTCCTGACGGACCCATGCCCCAGACAAGAGAGCACATTCTTTTGGCCCGCCAAGTAGGATTGCCGGCTATTATTGTGTTTTTGAACAAGTGCGACGCAGTAGACGATCCCGAAATGATTAGTTTGGTTGAATCGGAAGTAAGAGAACTTTTGAAGCAATACGGCTATCCCGGAGACACCACTCCGATCATTAAGGGCTCTGCTCTTAAAGCCTTGTCAGCCAGTTCAGCTGACGATGAGGCAGTAAAGCCTATTTTGGAATTGGTCAAAGCGATAGATGAGCACATTCCTGAACCGGTCAGAGAAATAGATAAGCCTTTCTTAATGGCGATTGAAGACGTTTTCTCAATTGCCGGAAGAGGAACAGTGGCTACCGGCCGTATTGAAAGAGGCATTGTCCATTCTAACGATGAAGTGGAGCTGGTCGGCATTAAGCCAACCGCAAAAACAATCGCTGTCAGCGTGGAAATGTTCAATAAGATTCTTGACGAAGGAAAAGCCGGAGACAATGTCGGCATTCTGCTCCGTGGTTTGAAAAAGGAAGACGTGGAAAGAGGCCAGATTCTGGCCAAGCCGGGCTCCATTACCCCTCACACTGAATTTGAAGGAGAAGTTTATATCTTGACTAAGGAAGAAGGCGGAAGGCACACTCCTTTCTTTACCGGCTACAAACCGCAGCTCTACTTTAAAACCACTGATGTTACGGGCGAAGTCACTTTGTCAGAAGGGACTGAAATGGTTATGCCCGGAGATACGGTTGGTTTGAAGGTAAAATTATTGACTCCTATTGCCATGGAAGAAAAACAGGGATTTGCCATCAGAGAAGGCGGCAGAACTGTTGGATCAGGAGTAGTGACAAAAGTGATAAAATAAAAAAGTTTAAAGCAAGGGTTCTTTCAAGATGCCAAAAAAGAAAATAAATGCAGTTGAAGAGGAAGCCAAGTCTAAGATAAGAATAAAGCTTAGAGCTTTCGACCATAAGGTGATTGATAATTCTGCCCGTCAGATTATTGAGGTGGCTTTGCGTTACGGCGCCCAGACGCTGGGTCCCGTGCCCTTGCCTACGGAAATTCACAAACAGACAGTTAACCGTTCTTCTTTCGTTCACAAAGACGCAAGGGAACAGTTTGAGCTGAGAGTCCACAAAAGACTGATTGACATATTGAACCCGGGCCAGAAAGTGATTGATGCTTTGATGAATTTGAATTTGCCTGCCGGCGTTGACATTGAGATAAAAATGTAAAAACGCGGGAATTTACAAATTCTCATTTTAGTGATATTATGTCTAGAAACAATTATTCGGACAATTCATAAGGCAATCAGTCAAAAACTAACCCATGAGATTGAATACGGGGTTAGAATCCCCGTATTTTATTTGAAAAAGTTATGAAATTCATTCTGGGAAAAAAACTTGGAATGTCGCAGATGTTTGACGAGCAAGGAAACGTTATTCCGGTCACTCTGATCGAAGCCGGTCCCTGCCACATCACCCAAGTCAAGACGAAAGAAAAAGACAGCTATTCAGCTGTCCAGCTTGGTTTTATCGGAAAAAAGAAAACCAAAAAATCTGAAAAAGGAAAGGAATTCAGACATTTGAAAGAATTCATGGTTGACGAAAAAAATGAATTCAAAGCCGGAGATGAAATAAATGTTTCTGTTTTTGAAGAAGGGGACAAGATTAAAGTTTCCAGTATTTCCAAAGGAAAAGGATTCCAGGGAGCTGTCAAAAGATGGGGTTTTAAAGGCAAAAAATCAGCTACTCACGGTACAAAACACGAACACAGGACTTTGGGATCTGTCGGCACTTCTTTCCCGGAAAGAGTTATAAAAGGCAGAAAAATGCCGGGCCGCATGGGTCACGAAAGAACAACAATTAAGAATTTGAAAATCGTCAAAATAGACAAAGAGAGCAGTTTGATTGTTGTCAAAGGAGCAATAGCCGGATCAGCCGGCAGCTTAGTGGAAATAAGAGGATAACAATATTATGAAGATAAACGTTTACAATCAGGAAGGAAAAGAGACAGGAACTTCTTTATTGCCAAAGGAGATTTTTGACGTAAAAGTTAATTCTGATTTGGTGCAGCAGGTTGTTGTTTCGCAAATGGCGAATCGCAGGCAAGTTTTAGCCCATGCTAAAGGCAGGGGCGAAGTCAGGGGAGGAGGCAAAAAGCCCTGGCGCCAGAAAGGAACGGGCAGAGCCAGGCATGGCTCCCGTCGTTCTCCGATATGGAAAGGAGGGGGTATAACTTTCGGTCCGACAAAAGACAGGGTTTTTAAGAAAAAGATAAATAAAAAAATGAGAAGACAGGCTCTTTTTATGATTTTATCGGGAAAAGTTAAAAATAATTTATTGCTTTTGCTTGAAGATTTGAAGCTGGAAAGAGCAAAGACGAAATTAATGGACAGTTTCATAAAAAATCTTCCCTGCAAGGGAAAGAGCGTTTTGCTCGTTCTTCCGAAAATGGACAAAAACGTTATTATCGCTTCAAAAAACATACCTTTGCTGGAAACTGTTCAGGCAAAAGATTTGAATTCTTTGGATTTGCTTTCTTCCAAATATTTGATTATGCCGAAAGACGCGGTAAAGACAATAAAAGATACTTTTTTGAAATAATATGGCTATTTTAGATATTTTTAAAAAGAAAAAAACTGATAAGCTTGAAAAAAATAAAGTAAAAAAGATTGTTAAAGAGGTTAAAAAGGAAAAACAAGAAAGAAAAACCATAAAAGAAGAGCTTCCGAAAGCCAAAAAAACCGTAAAGGTGGGCGAAGCTTACCGCATCCTGAAAACTCCCCATGTGGCTGAGAAAGCTTCGGGATTGGCGGAAAAAAACCAGTACACTTTCAGAGTTTTTTCAAGAGCCAACAAAACAGATATCAAAAAAGCGATAGAAGACACTTACGGAGTTAATGTAGTTTCCGTCAAAATCATCAATGTTTCCGCCAAAGAAAGAAGATTGGGCAAAACAAAAGGAATGAAGCCGGGTTACAAGAAAGCGATTGTTAAAGTGCAAAAAGATCAAAAAATAGAATTATTGCCCCGTTAATTATGAAAAAAATATTATCCAAAAAGAAACCGGAAAAAAGACTGCTTTTGTCTTTGAAAAGAAATTCCGGCCGCGATTCTCGAGGCAGAATTACCGTCAGGCACAAAGGCGGCGGAGCCAAGCGCCTTTACAGAATCGTTGATTTCGGCCAGGAAATGCCGGACATGCCGGCCAAAGTTTTAGCCGTGGAATACGATCCTTACAGAACTTCTTTTATCTGTCTTTTGCAGTATGACAACGGCGAAAAAAGATATCAGATTTGTCCGCATGGCCTGAAAGAAGAAAATGTCATTGTCTGTTCGGAAAAAGCAGAAATCAAAACAGGGAATAGAATGAAGCTTAAGAATATTCCTGTTGGCACTCAGGTGTATAATGTTGAAATGGAACCGGGCAGAGGCGGCAAATTAGTCAAAGGAGCTGGCACGTCAGCCAAAGTTGTGGCCCAGGAGGGGAAATATACGCTTTTGACTTTTCCTTCAACCGAAACAAGAAAGATTTTAAGCGAGTGTTATGCCTCGATCGGTCAGGTTTCATTTCCCGAACATAAGTTTGTAAAAATTAGAAAAGCTGGCATTACCAGGCACAAAGGCGTAAGGCCAACGGTCAGGGGAACGACTATGAATCCTTGCGATCATCCTCATGGCGGAGGAGAAGGAAGATCGTCTATCGGAATGAAACACGCCAAAACGCCTTGGGGCAAGCCGGCTATGGGAATCAAAACCAGAAAAAAGAAATGGACAAGCAAATTAATCATTCAACAGCGAAAACGCAAAAAGAAATAATATGCCAAGGTCAATAAAAAAAGGTCCTTTTGTGGACGAAAAACTTTTAAAAAAGATAAACAGTCTGAAACCAGGCGGCAGGGAAATTATCAAGACCTGGTCCAGAAGATCGATAATTACCCCTGAAATGGTTGGTTTTGCCTTTGGCGTGCATAACGGTCGTGAATTCATAACCGTTCAAGTGACGGAAAATATGGTTGGCCACAAATTGGGAGAATTTTCTCCGAGCACCAGATTCGGCAGGCACGGCGGAAGAATGCAAAGAGAAATAGAGGCAAAAGTCGCAGAGAAAGAAGCAGCCGCTCCTGAAAAATAAAACTATGCCAGTTACAGCAAAATTAAATTATTTAAGAGTAGCTCCCAGAAAGGTTCGTTTAACAGCTGACCTGGTAAGGGGAAAGTCGGTGAAAGAAGCAGAAAACCTGCTTAATTTCAGCGTTAAGAAATCTTCTTCTCCCGTAGCAAAGCTTTTAAAACAGGCTGTAACCAGCGCTCAGAATCTTTTCCAGTTGGACCCTGAGAATTTATATATTTCCAAAATCACGGTTGACGAAGGCCCGAAATCAAAAAGATGGAGGCCTCGTTCCAGGGGCCAGGCCTATGAAATCCAGAAAAAAAGCTCTCATATTATTCTTGTGCTTGATGAAAAAGTAAAAACCAAGAAAAAGAAGATTAAAAAGGATTTGGTTAAAGAGCCCGCAGAAAAGCAGAAAGAGGAAAAAGAAATAAAAACAGAAAAAACTTCTCCTGATAAAGCGAAATTCAGGCCAAGGTTTGAAGAAAAAAAACCAAGAGTCGAAAAAGGAGCTAGCCGTATTTTTAGAAGAAAAGCATTTTAAACCATATGGCGCACAAAGTTCACCCAAAATCATACAGATTAAAAAGCTTAAGCGATTGGGATTCCAGGTGGCTGGACAGAAAGAATTTCCCCAAGTATTTGGAGGAGGATTTTAAAATCAGGGAATATTTAAAAAATAAAATCGGCAGCTTGGGAGTGGAAAAAATTGAAATTGAAAGATTTTCCGGCAAGCTGAATATTATTATTTCTTCCGCCAGACCGGGGCTGATTATTGGCCGGGGAGGTTCGGGCATAGAGGAATTGAAAAAAACAATTGAGGCAAAATTTTTAAAAAATATTAAAACGAAAAAAGAATTAAGGATTGAAATAAGGGAAATCAAGGATGTTTGGGCTTCTTCTGCCTTGGCTGCCCAATATATTGTTCAGCAAATTGAAAAGAGAGTTCCTTTCAGAAAAGTCTTAAAACAGACCTTGGAAAAGATTTCTTCTTCAAGACAGGTAAAAGGAGCCAGGATTGAAATAAGAGGAAGGCTGAACGGCGCAGAGATTGCCAGGAGGGAGTGGCTGCAAAAAGGCAGGCTTCCGCGCCAAACAATAAGAGCTGATATTGATTTTACCCAAGACAAGGCTCTTTGCACTTATGGAACAATAGGCATAAAGGTTTGGATATATAAAGGAGATAAATTTGAATAACCATGTCCATATTAATGCCCAAAAAAGTAAAACACAGAAAATGGCACAGGGGAACGTCCAAAGGAAATGCCACCAGAGGCAATACTTTGTCTTTCGGTTCTTACGGACTGGTTTCTTTGCAAACCCGCTGGATTTCCGCCAGGCAGATAGAGGCAGCCAGGCGAGCTATTCTCAGATATCTGAAAAAAGGAGGCAAGCTTTGGATTAGGATTTTTCCCGACAAGCCCATAACGAAAAAAGGCACTGAGGTTCCCATGGGCGGAGGAAAAGGAAGCGTTGACCATTACTCTTTTCCCATCAAGCCGGGCAGGATTATATTCGAATTGGACGGGCTGAAAGAAGAAACAGTCAAAGACGCTTTTGGAAAAGCATCTGATAAATTGCCGATAAAAACCAAACTGATTAAGAGATAAAATTATGAGAAAGATAGAGGAATTTCGCAAAAAACCAAAAGAAGAATTGTTAAAGGCTTTGAAAGACGGCAGGGAAAAAGTAAGACAGCTTAGGTTTGATTTGGCTGCCGGAAAAGTCAAAAACGTCAGGGAAATCCGCAGAATCAAAAAGGAAATTTCCCAGATATTAACCATTTTAGAAAAATAATATGCCAAAGAAACAATTAACAGGAAACGTCATTTCAAACAAGATGCAAAAAACAGTGGTTGTCAGGGTTGAGAGTTTGAAAAAGCATCCGAAATATAAAAGAAGATTTAAGAGCCATAAGAATTACAAGGCTCATGTCCAAGAAGGAGAATATGCAGTAGGCAGCAAGGTTTTGATCCAGGAATGCAGGCCGGTTTCCAAGGACAAAAAATGGAAAGTTATTAAAAAGCTTGATTAAAAAACATGATTCAGCCAAAAACCAATTTAAAAGTCATTGACAATACCGGAGCAAAGGTTATCCAGTGTTTTAACGTTTTGGGAGGAACCAGGAAGCGTTTTGCCGGAATAGGCGATATTATTGTTGCTGCTGTCAAAGAGGCTGAACCGAGAAGATTGGTCAAAAAGCACGAAGTTGTCAAAGCAGTAATAGTCAGGCAAAAGAGAAATTTCCGCAGGGCCGACGGCACCTATATCAGGTTTGATGAAAATTCAGCCGTGATTTTGGAAGGCAGTAGCAAAGAGCCGAAAGGAGGAAGGATTACCGGTCCTATTCCCAGGGAAATCAGGGAAAAAGGTTTTGAAAAAATAGCTTCTTTAGCAAGCGAAATCATATGAAGATTAAAAAAGGAGATACGGTTTTAGTCGTTTCCGGAAAAGACAAGGGCAAAAAAGGCAAGGTCTTGCAGGTTTTTCCGAAAGAAAACAGGATTTTTGTTGAAGGAGTCAATCTGCGCAAAAAGCACAAACGACCGAAAAGTTCCGGGGAAAAAGGGCAAATAATAACCTTGCCTGGCGTTATTTCCGTTTCTAGTGTAAAATTGATTTGTTCAAAATGCGGGAAGCCGACAAGAGTAGGCCATAAAATAAGCGTAAATGCAAAAGGAGAAAAGTCAAAAATAAGAGTTTGCAAGAAATGCAGCCAGGAGACTTAATTTTATGATGAAAATAACTGAAAAATACAAAAGAGAAGCAATCCCGCAGATGATGGAAAAGTTCGGTTATAAGAGCATTATGGCTGTTCCGAAAATAGAGAAAGTGGTGGTTAACACCGGATTTGGCAGACAGGTAGTCGGCAAGACCAACGATGAGCAGAAAAAAATGGCTGATTTTTTCGCCGAAGACCTGACTCTGATTTGCGGCCAGAAAGCGGTCAAAACCGTTGCCAAAAAAGCGATTTCAAGCTTTAAAATACGCGAGGGCATGACCCTGGGAGCCAAAGTCACTTTAAGAGGCAAAAGAATGAATGATTTTTTGGAAAGGCTTATTAATATTGTTCTTCCCAGGACAAGGGATTTCAAGGGAATTTCTCAGAATTCCGTTGACAAACAGGGAAATTTGACTTTAGCCGTAAAAGAGCACATTGCTTTTCCCGAGATTCTGCCCGAAAAAGCCAGGAATATTTTCAGCCTGGAAATCACCATTGCCACCAACGCCAAATCAAAAGAGAAGGGAGTAGAGTTGTTTAAATTACTGGGATTCCCAATGCAAAAATAATATGGCGACAAAATCACAAATAGAAAAATCAAAGAAAAAGCCGAAGTTTAAAAGTCGGGTAGTCAGACGCTGTTTTAAATGCGGCAGAAAAAGGGCTTACATGAGGAAGTTCGGACTTTGCCGGATTTGTTTCAGAGAAATGGCTAATCAGGGATTAATTCCAGGAGTTAAAAAAAGCAGTTGGTAAAATTATGACAGATCCAGTAGCAGACATGCTTAATACAATAAAAAACGCCCAAGCTGTCAATCATCCGACAGTGGAAGTTTCTTTTTCCAATTTAAAATACGAAATAGCAAAGATTTTGGAAAGGTACGGCTTTGTCAACGGAATCGAGAAAAAGGGCAGAAAAAACAAAAAACTCATTGAAATTGCTTTGAAATACGACGGTAGTATGCCGGCGATTTCCGGATTGAAAAAGGTTTCCAAGCCCGGCCAAAGAATTTATCTTGGTTCGTCTCAGATAAGAAAAGTCAGGAACGGCTACGGCATAGCCATTATTTCCACCTCAAAAGGGCTTATGTCTGACAGAGAAGCTAAAAAACAAAAAAGAGGAGGAGAAATTTTATGCGAAATATGGTAGAACTAATGTCGCGAGTCGGCAAAAAACCAATTTCAATACCCGAGGGAGTGGAAATCAAAACAGAAGGCTGCAGAGTTTTTATAAAAGGGCCAAAAGGAGAAATTGCCAAAGATTTTCAGCCTGAAATTAGCATTGAAGCAAAAGAGGGAAAAATATTTGTTCTGCCCGACAAGAAGATATTAAATGAGAAAAAAATACCGGGCAGGGAAGCAAAAAGGATAAAATCCTTATGGGGCATGACCAGGATGATGCTGGAAAACATGGTTAAAGGAGTTGTCTCTGAATTTGAAAAGAAATTGGAAATCGAGGGAGTAGGGCTCAAAGCAGAGGTTGCGGGCCAGGAAATTTCTTTGTCTGTCGGCTACAGCAAGCCGGTAAAAATAGAAATTCCCCAGAATCTTAAGGTTTCGGTTCAGAAAAACGTCATAACGATTTCCGGAATTGAAAAGGATTTGGTTGGCCAGTTCGCTTCAATTTTAAGGAAAGTCAAACCGGCAGAGCCTTACAAAGGCAAGGGTTTCAAATATGAAGGAGAAATAATCAGAAGAAAAGTCGGCAAAAAAGTAGTTACAGCCGGCGGAGGAAAATAATATGTTGTTAAAGCAGGAAAAAAGGCAGAAACGCCACAAGAGCATAAGAGCCAGGGTTTTTGGAAAAAAAGACAAGCCCAGGCTTTGCGTTTTCAAATCAGACAAGCATGTTTACGTGCAGCTGATTGACGACGAAAAAGGAAAAACAGTTGCTTCTGCCAGCGATTTTGATTTTAAAAAGATCAAAAAAGGTTTAGCCAAAGAAATCGGCAAATTAATCGCCCAAAAAGCCAAGGATTTAAAGATCGAAAAAATTGTTTTCGACAGAAGCGGTTATAAATACCACGGCCAGATAAAAGAAATTGCCGAAGGCGCAAGAGAAGGGGGATTAAAATTTTAAAACACATATGATAAGAGACAAATTTAGAAAAATTAGGCCTGAAAGGCCGAAAGACGAATTCGATTCCAAGCTTTTGGATTTGGCCAGAGTCACCAGGGTGACAGCCGGAGGCAAAAGAATGAGATTCAGGGCAGTAGTTGTCGTGGGCAATAAAAAAGGGAAAATAGGAGTCGGTGTTTCAAAAGGACTGGATGTTGCCCAAGCAGTGGAAAAAGCAACCAGAATGGCGAAGAAAAACCTGATTGAAGTTCCGATGCTGGAGGATACGATTCCTCACGAAAGCCATGCCAAATTCGGAGCAGCTCAAGTTATTCTAAAGCCTCAAAGAAAGGGAAGAGGGTTGGTAGCAGGAGGAGTGGTCAGAATTATTTGCACTTTGTCCGGCATTAAAAATATTTCTTCAAAAACCTTGGGAAGAACGGGCAATAAGCTGAATAACGCTCAGGCCGTAATAAATGCTTTGAAAAAATTGAAGATTAAAAATCAAGAAAAAGATAAAAATCATGCAGCTTCATCAGCTAAAGAAAATTAAAAAACAAAAAAGCTCAAGGCGCGTCGGGCGGGGAGGCAAGAGAGGAACTTATTCCGGGAAAGGATTGAAAGGCCAGAGATCGAGAGCCGGCAGGAGGTTTAGGCCCGCAATCAGGGAATTGGTTAAAAGATATCCTAAATTGAGAGGGCATCATTTGGGTTCCAATCCGAAATTCCAGAAACCGAAACCCGTTATTTTTAATTTGTCCGATATAGAAAAGAAATTTAAAGCCGGCGAAAAAGTTTGTCCCGAAACGTTAATTGAAAAGGGCGTTCTTGAAAAAACTTTTAAAAAAGGAATGAGAATAAAGATTTTGGGAAAAGGAGAAGCGTCCTGCGCCTTGGAATTTGAAAATTGCCTTGTTTCCAAAAAAACCAGGGAAAAAATAGAAAAAGCAGGCGGTACGATAAAAGCTTAGTTATGTGGTATCAAAAAATTATACAAATATTCAAAATTAAGGATTTACGCTATAAGGTCCTTTTCGTTTTTGGCATTTTCGCCATTTTCAGACTGATGGCGAACATTCCTATTCCCGGCATTACTGCTGAAAAAATACAGGAGTTTTTCGGCGCCAATCAGATTTTCGGTCTTTTGAATTTGTTTACTGGCGGCGCCCTGGACAAGCTTTCCATTGTTATGCTTGGTTTGGGCCCTTACATTACGGCCGTCATTATCATGCAGCTTTTGACCATGATATTTCCAGCTTTGGAAAGAATGTATAAGGAAGAGGGGGAACAGGGAAAGAAAAAATTCAACCAGTATGGAAGAATTTTGACCATTCCTTTAGGTTTTTTGCAAGGTTATGCCATGCTTACTTTATTCCAGAGGCAGCAGATAATCGGCCAGCTTTCTTTGGAAATGACATTGACCTCCATTCTGACTATTACCGCAGGCACTGTCTTTTTAATGTGGCTGGGAGAATTGATTTCTGAAAAAGGAATCGGCAACGGCGTTTCTCTCTTGATTTTCGCCGGCATTATTGCTGACGTGCCTAATAATATCAGGCAAATGGTTATCAACTGGGATCCCGGCAACATACCAGCTTACTTGTTCTTTTTCGGCATGTCCCTGATTATTATTGCCGGCGTTGTTTTGATAAACGAAGGAAGGAGGAATATTCCTGTTTCTTATGCTAAAAGAGTCCGCGGAACTAAGATGTACGGAGGAGTTTCCACTTATTTGCCTTTAAACATTAATCCGGCTGGCGTTATCCCGATTATCTTTGCCATGTCAATCATGCTTTTTCCAGGGATGATTGCCAATTTCCTTGGAGGAGCTCAAGGAACAGTCGGTTCCATTGCCCAAGCCATAGGAAATCTTTTTGCCAACCAGTGGTTTTACGGCATTGCTTATTTTATTCTGGTGGTTTTATTCACTTATTTTTATACGGCTGTCACTTTCGATCCGAAAGCCATATCCACTAATTTGCAGAAAATGGGCGGATTTATTCCGGGCATCAGGCCCGGCGAGAGCACGGCCAGTTTCATGTATTTTATTTTAAACAGAGTTTTACTGGTTGGCGCTTTGTTTTTAGGCTCAATTGCTGTTTTGCCGTCCATTATCGGCGGCATTACCGGAGTCCAGGTATTCAGTTTCTTGATCGGCGGCACAGCCTTATTGATCGTGGTTTCCGTTGCCTTGGATTCCATGCGTCAAATTAAATCCCAATTGCAAATGAGAGAGTATGAAACTTTCTAATAAAGCAATAATAGTTCTCGGTCCTCCGGGTTCCGGCAAAGGCACTCAGGCAGAGCTTTTAGCCGGAAAATTCGGTTATTTCCAGTGGGAAACCAGCAGTATTATAGGCAAAATTATTTCTCAGGCAAAGAAAGGCGATTTCGTTGCCATTAAGGGAAAGAAATATTATTTTTCAGAACAGGCCAAGCTTCGCGAAAAAGGATTTTTATGGGATTCTGATTTCGTCGTTCATTTGACCGGAAAAAAGATTGAAGAGATTGCCGAAGAAGGAAAAGGGATTGTTTTGTCCGGTTCTCCCAGGACTTTGGATGAGGGAAAATTTTTGATTCCTTTCTTGAAGAAACTGTACGGATCAAAGAACGTCATGGTCGTTTTTTTGAAGCTTACCCCGAAAGAAACCATTTGGAGAAACGTCCATCGTCGGGAGTGCGAATTAGCAACTCATTCCATTTTGTATACCGCAGAAACCAGCAAATTGACAAAATGTCCTTTAGACGGTTCCAGGCTTGTGCGCAGGAAAGACGACAAAGCCGAAACCATAAAACTCAGGCTTGAAGAATTTGAGAAAAAAACAGCTCCTTTACTCGATTTGTTTAAAACTCAGAAAGTTAAATTGAGCATAATCAAAGGAGAACAGCCGGTGGCTGATGTTTTTAAAGACATTTTAAAGTCTCTCAAATGATTCTAATAAAGACGAAAGAGGAAATCGAAATAATGGCGGAAGGCGGCAAGATTCTGGCAAAAATAATGAAAGAACTTGAAAAAAGAATAAAGCCAGGCATTGCCACAAAGGAACTAAACGAGCTCTCAGAAGAGCTTATTTTAAAATCCGGAGGAAAATGTTCTTTTAAAGGATACGGGGGTTATCCTGCTTGCTTGTGCGTATCTTTGAACGAGCAGGTTGTACACGGCGTTCCTTCCGACAGAATCCTGAAAGAAGGCGACATTGTTTCTTTAGATCTAGGTATTTTTTACAATGGTTTTCATGCGGACATGGCAAATACTCTGCCTGTGGGCAGGATTTCTTCTGAAGCTTTGCGCCTTATCCGGACGACCAAAGAATCTTTTAAAAAAGGGCTGGAAGAGATTAAGCCCGGAAACACTTTTGGAGACATTGGCAATGCTGTTCAAGAGCTTGCCGAATCCCAGGGATATGGCATTATCCGCGATTTATGCGGCCATGGAATAGGCAGGAAATTGCATGAAGACCCGCAGATTCTCAATTACGGCAAGAAAAAAACAGGTCCTGAAATCAAAGAAGGCATGGTTTTTTGCATTGAACCTATGCTTTCAGCCGGAAATTGGGAAATCAAAAAATCTCCGGACAATTATGCTTTTCAGACCGCTGACAGCTCTTTATCCTGTCATTTTGAACATACAATTGCCGTGACTGAAAACGGATATAAGATATTAACAGAAATTTAGAAAAATTATACAATAAAAGCATTATGAAGCCGTTAATCGTCGCCAACTGGAAATGCAATCCGAAAAGTTTGTTTGAAGCAAAAAAGCTTTTTGATTCTGTTGTTAAAAAAAAGACAAAGAATTTGACGGCCGTTATCTGTCCGCCTTTTGTTTATTTGCCAGAGTTAAAGAAAAGCAGCGTGAAACTTGGCGCTCAGAACGTATTTTTCGAAGAAAAAGGAGCTTATACCGGAGAAATAAGTCCGTTAATGCTGAAAAGCATTGGATGTTCATACGTAATCATAGGCCACTCGGAAAGAAGAAAACACTTGAAAGAGACCGAAGAAATGATAGGCAAAAAAGTAAATTTGTCTTTGAAATTGGGGCTAAAGACGATTTTATGCATTGCTGATTTGAAACAGCTTAAAAACAATTTGAAAAGAATCAAGCTGAATGAAAATTTAATTTTGGCCTATGAACCTGTTTTTGCCATAGGAACGGGAAAGGCCTGCAGTCTCAGCCAGGCAAAAAGAATGAGAATGGCGATAAAGAAAGAACTGCCAAAAGACATTCCTGTTCTTTACGGAGGTAGCGTTGATTCGCAAAATGCCGGCAAATATATAAAGGAAGCGGGGTTTCAGGGATTGCTGGTCGGCAGCGCTTCTTTGAAGCCAAATGAATTTTCAAAAATATTGGGGAACATTGATAAGGCTTAAAAAGAGTAATAATGTTTTTTATGGATAAGATTTTAAGCGGTTATTTTTTTAATCCGACCAAAGGAAATCTTAAGATTGAAAAAGCTTTGGAAGAAATAGTCAGATATATTTCCGAAAAGCCAGAAAAGTTTTACGACGTTATAGTCGGTTGCGATTCTTCGTCTAGCACGGAGCCTCATTTTCCTTTGGCAGTTGTTGTTTTGAGAACGGGGGAAGGTGGAAGGTTTTTTTTGAAAAAAATAGCTTATAAAGACAGAATTTTTTACAATTGGAAACAGAGGATTTTGGAAGAGGTTTATCTTTCCTGCCAGTTTGCCCTTTACATCAGAGAAAACTTTGAAAAAACTATTGAAAAAATGGGCAAGTCCAATCTTAACTATCAGTTCCGCTATATTCACGCCGATGTCGGCGATAACGGCAAAACCAAGGACATGATTAAGGAAGTAACAGGTCTTATCAGAGGGAACGGTTTTGAGCCGAGAATCAAGCCTGAGTCTTTCGCCGCTTCATCGGTAGCTGACAGATACAGCTAATAAAAAAATGAATTCAAAAGACTTGAGAAAAAAGTTCTTGGAATTTTTTAAAGAAAAAGGACACAGAATAGCGCCTTCGTCTTCCCTTATTCCGGAAGATGCCAGCGTTTTGTTTACCACGGCTGGCATGCAGCAGTTCAAACCTTATTATCTCGGAGAAAAATCTCCTTTTGGATCCAATGTTTGTTCCTGCCAGAAATGTTTCAGAACTTCCGACATTGAAGAAGTCGGAGACGAAAGCCATCTGACTTTTCTGGAAATGCTGGGCAATTTTTCTTTCGGCGGTTATTTTAAGGAAGAAGCGATAGGGCTGGCTTATGATTTTCTTTTTAACGAGTTGAAGCTGGACCCGGATAAGGCTGTTTTTACTGTGTTTGAGGGAGATGACAATGTTCCGGAAGACAAAGAATCAGCTGAAATTTGGAAGAAGCTCGGCGTTTCAAAAGACAAGATTAGAAAATGCGGCAAGGCCGATAATTTCTGGGGGCCGACAGGCGAAGAAGGGCCTTGCGGACCGACAACAGAAATTCATTTTAACGGCATTGAAATCTGGAATTTGGTTTTTAACGAATATTATCAGGATAGAGAAGGAAAGCTTGCTCCTTTGTCTCAAAAGGGAGTGGATACTGGCATGGGATTGGAAAGGCTGGCGATAGCTGTCCAGGGAAAATCTTCTGTTTTTGAGACTGATTTGTTTTTGCCGATTATTGATTTGATTCCGGCTGGCAAAAAAAAGGCAAGAAGAATAATTGCTGACCATGCCAAAAGCTCTGTTTTCTTGATTGCCGACGGAATTCTTCCTTCCAATGTCGAAAAAGGCTATGTTTTGAGAAGAGTTTTAAGGAGAGCGATAAGGTACGGGAAAATGCTTAATCTGCCTGAAAAATTTTTGATTCCTTTGGTTCAAAAAGCGATTGAGATGTATAAAGACGTTTATCCTGAATTAAAGTCCAAGGAAACTGAAATTCTGACTGTTATTCAGAACGAGGAAGAAAAGTTCGAAAAAACTTTGGAAGAAGGGTTAAAGCAGTTTGAAAAAGGGGTTAATGCTTTTGATCTTTATGCCAGTTATGGTTTTCCTTTGGAACTGACATTGGAATTGGCAGAAGAAAGAGGCAGAAAGATTGACGTTAAGGAATTTGAAAGAAAATTCAAAGAACATCAGGATCTTTCAAGAACAGCTTCTGCCGGCATGTTCAAGGGAGGTTTGGCTGATTCGTCAGAAAAAACAGTTAAATACCATACTGCCAATCATTTGTTGCTGGCTGCCTTAAGGCGGGTTTTGGGAGAGCATGTTTCCCAGAAGGGGAGCAATATTACAATTGAAAGATTGAGATTTGATTTTTCTCATCCGGAAAAAATGACAGAAAAAGAAATTAAGGAAACAGAGAATATCGTTAACGAGAAAATCAAGGAAGATTTGCCTGTTGTCTGCGAGGAAATAAGCCTTGAAAAGGCCAAAGAAAAAGGAGCGACCGGAGTTTTCGAAAGCAAATACGGAGAAACAGTGAAAGTTTACAGCATTAATGATTTTTCAAAAGAAATATGCGGCGGTCCTCATGTCAAAAAGACCGGCGAACTCGGCCGTTTTAAGATTATCAAAGAAGAATCTTCCGGTTCAGGCGTCAGGAGGATAAAAGCTGTTTTGGAATAAGCATAAATAGTGTATAATATTATATATGGCAAAAAAAGTAATAGATATTTTTCCTCCGAAGAAAAAAACAGCGATTGAAGAAAAAAAAGAGGAAAAAGAAATAGAGGCAAAACCGAAGAAAAAAAGCCATATTTCTTTCAGGCCCATTGTCAAAAAAATGCCTGCTTTGCCCTTTAAAAAAGGAATGATTCTTTCTTTCGTTTTTCTGGTTTTACTGGCGATATTTTGCTACGTTACCTTGTCTAAGGCGGAAATAAATGTCTGGCCGGAAACTGAAAATTTAAACTTGATAGAAAAAGCGGATATTGACGCAAATGCCGCAAAAGTTGATTCTGTTTTAAAGATTATTCCGGCTCAAAATCTACAAAAAGAAAAAACCGTTGTCCAGACTTTTCCGGCTTCTGGTAAGATTTCGAAAGAAGAAAAAGCTCAGGGAACCGTAAAAGTTTACAATGCCTTTTCGACTTCGCCCCAAGTTTTGGTAGCGACCACCCGTTTCGTTTCGGCTGACGGAAAAGTGTTCAGGACTCCTGTCAAAATTACCATTCCCGGAGGAACTTATGATAAAGGCAAACTGATTCCAGGATCAGTAGATATAAAAATAGTGGCCGATCAGCCGGGCGAAAGTTACAATATCGGCCCGACCACTTTTTCGATTCCCGGATTTGCCGGAACAGATAAATACACCAAGTTCTACGGAGAATCTTCGGAAGCGATGTCCGGAGGATATCAGTCAGAAGTTTCAAAAGTGACGGAAGAAGATTTGGCTAAAGCAGAAGAAACCATAATTGATAAGGCAAAAAAAGAATGCAACGATTTGCTGCAGGAGGAACTGAAAAAAAACCAGACCGCTTCAGTTTTGGATTATATTCCAGACAGCGTTCAGTCTGAAATTATTGAGAAGTTTTCTGCTGTTTCGGCCAACCAGGAAGCGCAAGAATTCAGTTTTCAGGCAAAAGCCCAGTGCCGCACTTTGGTTTTTAAAAAAGAAGACATTAACAACTATGTCAGAGAAGCAATAGCTTTCCAAATTCCTCAAGACAAGAAGCTTTACGAGGAAAGCCTGAAAATAAATTATAATGTTGACGAGGTCAATTTAGAAACCGGTCAGATTGAAGTTTCCATAACCATTACGGCAAAAATTTATGCCGATCTTGACGTTATAAGTTTTAAAAACGCCTTGAAGGGAAAATCTTTGTTGGAAGCCAAGCTCTTTTTGGAAAACTATCCCAAAGTTTTAAAAGCCAGCGTTAAGTTTTGGCCTTTCTGGGTCAATAAAGTGCCGGACGAATTGAGCAAGATCAAATTTAATCTGATAATTGAATAAGTCTTGACCAAATAACTTATTTTTGATAAAGTAAAAAATTGCCTATTTAATGGATAAGAAAGACTTAATAAAAACCGGAACCGTTATAGAAGCCCTGCCCAGCACTCATTTTAAGGTTAAGCTGGAAACAGGGGAGGAAGCGTTTTGTCATTTGGCGGGAAAATTAAGAATGTTCAGAATAAAGATTCTGCCAGGAGACAAAGTAACCGTTGAATTAAGCCCGTATGATCCGCAGAAAGGCAGGATAATATACCGCGGAAAATAATTTCGCGCAATAAACCATTATTGTTTTTTTATTATGAAAGTGCGTCCGTCGGTCAAAAAAATGTGCAAAAATTGTAAAATCGTCCGGAGAGAAGGACGAGTTTATGTCATTTGCAAGAGAAATCCGAAACATAAACAGCGCCAAGGATAAATTTATATGCCTCGTATTGCCGGAATCAACATTCCAGAACAAAAACAAATACAAATAGCTTTAACCTATATTTTCGGCATAGGCCGTTCTTTGAGCGGAAAGATTCTGGCTGAAGCTGGCATTGAGCCGACCAAAAAAGCCTCGGAATTATCCGTTCAAGAAGTATCCAATTTAAAAGACATTATTGAAAAAAACTATAAAACAGAAGGCGACTTGAAAAGAGAGATTATGATGAGCATTAAAAGGCTCAAAGATGCGGGAACCTGGAGAGGAATAAGGCATATCAAAGGTTTGCCTGCCAGGGGACAGAGAACAAAAACAAATACAAGAACCGTCAGAGGAAACGTAAGAAAGACCGTAGGCTCCGGCCGCAAGCCACCTCCGGGACCAACATAATATTATGGGTAAAAAACGAGTCATAAAACAAACAGAAGAGGAGATTTTAAAAGAAGGCCAAGAAATAGAAAGCAAGGCGAAAGAACAGGCCAAAGGATCCTCAAAAAGGATACAGGAGGGCAGGATTTATATTTCTTCTTCTTATAACAATACTCTTTTAACCTTAACTGACGATAAAGGCAATGTTTTAAGCTGGGTCAGCGCTGGCCAAATTGGTTTTAAGGGATCAAAAAAGGCTACGCCTTTTGCTGCTTCCAAAGTAGCTGAGGCTGTTGTTCAGGCTGCTGAAAAAATAGGCATTGAAAGAATAGAAGTTTTTGTCAAAGGCATTGGCTCAGGCAGAGACTCAGCTGTCAGATCTTTGGCTGCTCACGGATTGGAAATAATTTCGATTAAGGATATGACGCCTGTTCCGCATAACGGTTGTCGTCAGTCAAAAGTAAGAAGAGTTTAAAATTATGAAAGGTTCTAAATGCAAAATTTGTCGTCGGGCAGGAATTAAGCTTTTTTTAAGAGGCGAAAGGTGTTTGTCGCAGAAATGTCCAATGATAAAAAAGCCTTATCCGCCAGGTCCAAAAGCGAAAAAAAGAGTTAAGGCTCTTTCCGAATACGGCAAGGAATTAAGGGAAAAGCAAAAGCTTAAAAACTGGTATAATTTAGAAGAAAAGCAATTCAGCAATTACGTTAAAGCCATTCTAAAAGCCAGAGGGAAAGTGGCTGATGCCGGAGCTGCCTTAATCCAGACGCTGGAAAGCCGTTTGGACAACGTGGTTTTCAAATTGGGCTTTGCTTCTTCAAAATTAGCTGCCCGCCAGCTGGTTTCACACCGTCATTTCATGATTAACGACAGGCCGATTAATATTTCCAGCTATCTTGTGAAAAAAGGAGACAAAGTAAGCGTTAACCCCAATTCTTTGAAAAAATCAACTTTTCAAAAATTACCGTCTATTCTTAAAAAGTATAATCCTCCGTCTTGGCTGAAATTAGAGGCTGAGAAGCTGGAGGCAAAGGTCATCGATTTGCCAAATTTGGACGAGGCTGCCCCTCCGGCAGAACTCTCCGCAATATTTGAGTTTTATTCAAAATAATATGATTAATTTACCGCACGTTCCAAAAGTCGTTAAAAAAGAAGGCCACAAAGCTGTTTTCGAGATAGAGGCTTTGCATCCCGGCTACGGAATAACCATAGGCAATTCATTGAGAAGGGTCCTGTTTTCTTCTTTGGAAGGAGCAGCTGTCACCCAGATGAAAATTAAAGGGGTTTTGCATGAGTTTTCAACGATTCCCGGAGTTTTGGAAGACGTCATTACAATAATGATAAATCTGAAACAGTTAAGGTTCAAGCTCTTTAGCGACGAACCGCAGAAAGCGACTTTGAAAATAAAAGGGGAAAAGGAAGTAAAGGGTTCGGATTTCAAATTGCCGAGCCAGGTAGAACTGGTAAACAAAAACTGCCACATTGCCACTTTAAATTCAAAATCAGCTGATCTGGAAATGGAAATTCAGATTGAAAAAGGCATTGGCTATTTATCTCGTGAAACAAGAAAAAAAACAGCAGGCTCTCTTCCCGAAAAACTGGAAATAGGAGCCATTTTACTGGATGCCAATTTTACTCCCGTTAAAAGAGTGAGCTCCAGAATTGAAAACATGAGAGTCGGGGAAAGGACTGATTTTGACAGATTATTTTTAGAGATTGAAACAGACGGAATTATTGAACCGGAGCAGGCATTTTATCAGGCATCAGAGATTTTAATCAACCACTTTTCATTGATAGCCGAAGCTTTTCAGCCGAAACCTGCGATTCAAGAAGAAAAACCGGTTAAAAAGACTAAGGAAAAACCAGTTAAAAAAGCTAAAAATGAGAAAAAGAAAAAAGGGAAGAAAACTAAATAGGACAAAAGACCAGAGAAACGCTCTCTTAAAGTCTTTAGCGTCTGCTTTGATATTGAAAGAAAAAATCAGGACGACCGAAGCGAAAGCCAAAGAGATATCTTCTTTCGTTGAAAAAAAGATTACCAAAGCGAAAGCAGGAAGCTTGGCTTCCAGAAGGTTTTTGTCCAGGTTTTTTGCTGACAAAGTCGTTAAAAAAATGGTTGACGATCTGGCTGTCAGGTTTAAAGAAAGGAAAGGGGGATATACCAGGATTATCAAACTTGGCCAGAGAAAAGCAGATGCTGCCAGGGCAGCTATAATAGAATTGGTAAAATAGCATGGAAAAGAAAACTCATACAATAGACGCAACCGATAAGGTCTTGGGAAGGCTGGCCGTTGAGATATCTTTGCTCTTGAGGGGCAAAGAAAAGACTGGTTTTGCCCCGTATAAGGATATAGGGGATACGGTAATTGTCAAAAACGTTGATAAAATGAAATTTACCGGCAGAAAAACAAAGCAGAAAAAATATTACAGGCATTCCGGTTATTTGGGAAGCCTGAAGGAAATAACTTTGGAAAAATTATTTGAGAAAAATCCTGAGGAAGTTTTGAAAAAAGCTGTTTTTGGCATGTTGCCCAAGAACAGATTAAGAGAAAAAATGATTAAAAGATTAAAGTATGCCAAAGGCTAAAAAAATCACAAAAACAATCGTTAAAAAAGCCAAAAAATCTCCTGTCAAGAAAGTTGTGAAAGAAGCTATTAAAGCCAAAACAGCCAATTATTTTGAAGGAGTAGGCCGAAGGAAAACAGCCATAGCCAGAGTCAGAATTTCTTTGGACAAAGAGAAGACTTTTTCAGTCAACGCAAAAACCCTGGAAGATTATTTTCCCTTGAAAAGCCTTCAGGCTACTGTCAAATCTCCTTTGGTTTTGAATGATTATTTGGACAAGTTTCAGGTTTCGATCAGGGTAAAAGGGGGAGGCATTGCTTCCCAGGCTGAAGCTATCAGGCACGGTTTATCAAGAGCCTTGATTTTGTTTGATTCTGAATTAAGAAAGAAATTAAAAAAAGCAGGATTCTTGAAAAGGGATTCGAGAATGCGCGAGAGAAAGAAATTCGGCTTAAAGCGTGCTCGCCGTGCTCCGCAGTGGCAGAAGAGATAAAAAAAGCCACAAAGCGTGCTGCCGTGTGGCTTTATTGAAGGGTTTTGTTCAGCCGGGAATTCCGTCATCTATCCAGGTTAATTGATATGTATTATCGCTTCTTTTACAGAATTGATAATATACAATCGATCCGCAGCAAGGAAAAATTCCGATCTTAAGAATTATCTCGCCGATCACTCTTCCGATGCCAATTTTTTTCATGATAAGAAGAATTTGCTCTTTGCTCAGTTTTTTCCCAGCAGTAGAAGAGGATTTTTTATCATCCGGATCGATGCCGAATAATCGTGCAAAAGCTTCACTTTTTGCAGACTCTATTTGCCATTCCGCAAGATCTTTTCCTTCAATTAAATTTTTTGGAAGGAGCCAGGTTAAATTAATCATTTCGTTTACCTCCTTTTCTTTAATAATTATTAAATTTGTCAATAGTTTAGTTAAACTTCTTTACTTTTTAAAATTCATGTTCTTAAAAGATATTATTGATAAATTTTATCTCGACAGACAGCGGGATAAGGAACAGCATCACTTTTATATTACTGACGCAGGCAAATGCGGCAGGGCTTTGTTTTTCAAGTTCAAGAACCTGCCGAGAAAGGAGATGGAAGCCAATATTTTAAGGCTTTTTGACCACGGAGACTATATTCACCAGCTTATTATGAAGTCTCTTTTGAGTACCAGGGAAATCCACGTGGTGGCAGCCGAAGTAAATGTTCCTCCGCAGGAAATGATTTCCGGCAGGGCTGATGCGATTATCAGCGACGGCAATGAGCTGTATGTGTTGGACATTAAAAGCATGAACAGCATGATTTTCGGAAAACTGGATGAACCCAAAGAAGAGAACATCGATCAGATTCAGCTTTATCTTCATTATTTCAATATCTCAAAAGGCATATTGCTTTATGTCAACAAAGACAATCAGGAATTAAAGGATTTTGTCGTTCAGTACAATAAAAAAAGAGCGCTTTCCCTTTTGAGCGGTTTGAAAGACATCAAAAAGAAAATCGATCAGAATGTTATTCCCGACAGGCTGCTTGATTATCCCAATAACTGGCAGTGCCGTTATTGCCAATTCAAGGATATTTGCATTGTGGCCAACAATGGAGAGATTGATTGGGAAACCTTCAAAAAGAAAATCAAATTAAGGGAGGAGAAGGTTTGATCCGAATAGATAGCCGTTTTCGTTCAGAATATATATTTTATCGTCAAACCTATTCCAAAACATTTCTTTAACTTCTCCTTCTTCAGGGAGGTTTTTCGTTTCAAAGAGATCTATGACATTAATCTTGTCCCTGTCGTCTGTCTCAGTGATTTTTATTGTATCGTCGGAAAGAAAGGCAAGATAGCTGTCGTTTACCCAGGAAACATTCGTTATTTTATTCGATAATCGGATTAAAAAGACCTTGTCTCCTGATTTTTTCTGCGGTTGATCGGTTTTGTCCTCAAGGAAAATAATCCATAGCTCATTATCGGAACCGTAAAGCAGTTTTTTGCCGTCTGGAGAAGACTTTAAAACGGCAAGGTTTTCAAAGAAATTTTCAAATACTTTTTTGTCGTAGTTGAATTTATACAAATTACTGTTTTCCGTCAGGAATATGTTGCCGTTGAAAACATCCAAGCCGTATTCTGTTTCCTGTTTTGCCTGGAAAGGAACTTCCGACAATTTTTCTTTATTCCTGAAGAGATTTCCAAGATTATCCAGATAATATAGGTCATTGCCCGCTTGCTTTTGAGTCAAGCTATTTATTGTTTTTTCTTCAGCTGTTTCTTTTTTCTTTAAAACTGGCTTTGCCTGGCTAATGTCCAAAGAAAAAGAATATATTGTTTCTTTTGAAGTGACATTTAAAGTTAAAATCTTTGAATCGTCTGAAAATTCAATATTGATTAACTGGGGATCTTTTAAGAAAAAGTCTTCTTCGTTTACCAAATGGCTTTTTATGTTCTTTTCCAAATCATAAAGTTTTAAAGTCCAGCCGGTTTTTTCGTTTTCTTTCAGAATCATCTTTTTTTGGTCAGGGGAAAGCAAGATTTTTTCCACATTGTTTGACACAGAGCTGAAATTGATGTTTTTGGGGAAAAGAACGATATTTTTTGCCTCAGCCACTTGTTTTTCCTGCACTTGCAGGGTTTTTTCCCATGAATGGTATTCTTCCTGGCTGGTTGATTTTTTTACCTCTATTTTGTATTTTCCGGGAATCAGATTTTCAATCAAAACAGAGCCGAAAAGGAAATCAGTTCTTTTTTTCATTTTGCCTTCAATGTAAACATCTGCTTGTTTCGGCAATGTTTTAAGGAAAATTCCTCCTGTCTGGGTGATTATTTTTTCGTTTTCCGATGGGTTAAAACTGATTCTGTATCCTTGGGAATACATTATTATAGAGGGGGCAAGCAGTAAAAACAAGAGCAGACAGGCCAGAAAAAGGAGTGTTTTAGTTTTTTTAGTCATATAATCATTTTATCTTAATTTTGACTTCTTGAAAAGAGAGTGCAATTTATAATTTTCAGGCAAGAGATAGTTCTTTATAATTGGCTAATCGTTATTTTTTTGATAAAATAACTGATTGCATGTTTATTGATTAGCGTATTTGTCAAAAGACAGGAATTAGGATAAGATAAATTTGATATATTTATGAAGAAAATAGGCATAGATTTAGGCACTGCCAATTCTTTGGTTTTTTTGCCCGGCAAAGGGGTGGTTTTGCAGGAGCCTTCTGTCGTGGCTGTAGCCACGGAAGAGAACCGCATTCTGGCGATTGGAGACGAAGCAAAAGAAATGGTTGGCCGAACTCCTGATGCAATCAGAGTTTATCGTCCTTTGAAGGACGGGGTGATTGCTGACTTTAGGGTGACTCAGGCAATGATTAAGCATTTTATCGATAAAGTATGCGGTTTTTGGCGTTTTTTAAAGCCTGAATTGATGATCGGCGTGCCAGCCGGCATTACTTCAACCGAAAGAAGGGCAGTGATTGAAGCTTCCTTGAATGCAGGAGCCAAGCAGGTTTATCTGGCCAAAGAGCCGATTTTAGCAGCCATTGGGGCCGGTATTCCGATTAATTCCTGTTCGGGAAACATGATTGTTGATATCGGCGGAGGCACTTCTGAGATAGCAGTCATTTCTTTGGGAGGAATAGTCACCTGCAATTCCGTCAGAATCGGCGGAGACAAGATGAATTATGCTATTTCCGACTATATAAAGAAAAAATACAATTTAGCTGTCGGAGAACAGACGGCAGAAGAGGTAAAAATGAAAATAGGCACGGCTTTGCCTGAAAAAGATCCAAAGTTCTTGGAAATAAGGGGCAGGGATTTGGCTTCCGGCCTTCCCAGGACGATTAAGATTTCGTCCAACGAAATTGCCGAAGCTATTTCTGAAATTCTGGGAGAAATCATTCAGGTGGTTAAAACCGTTTTAAGGGATACTCCTCCTGAATTATCAGCCGATATAATCGATAAGGGAATGATTGTTTCCGGCGGAGGAGCTTTGTTAAGAAACATTGCGGAAAGGATTTCCAGAGAAACAGGAGTTCCTTGCTTTCTGGCCGAAGACCCTTTGCTTTGCGTAGCCAAGGGAACAGGCCTGGTTCTGGAAAATTTGGAAGTTTACAAAAAAAGCATTATGTCAAAAAGATAGTTTTATGCTGATAGGCCATAAAAAACAATGGAGCATGCTGAAAAAATTGGCGGAAAACAAGAATTTTTCCCATGCTTATTTGTTTGCCGGTCCCGAGAAACTGGGGAAGAGAACTTTGGCTTTGGAGTGGGCTTCTTTGCTTTTTAACAACGCTAAGAACATTGCCAATCATCCGGATTTCATGCTTTTGGAGCCGGTTGAAAAAGAAATAAAAATTTCACAAATAAGAGGATTAATCCAGAAAATGTCCCTTAAAAGCTCTTCTTCGCTGAAAGTGGCGATTATTGACAATGCTCATGCGATGAACCAAGAATCGCAGACAGCGCTTTTAAAAACCCTGGAAGAGCCGCAGGGCGACAGCATTCTTATTTTGATCAGCGACAAAGCTCATTATCTTTTTTCTACCATTCTTTCTCGCGTTCAAACCATCAGATTCAATCCGGTCAGCGATCAGGAAATCAGCGAGTATTTATCGGCAAAAGATTTTTCTCCGAAAGAAGTAAAAAGTTTTTCCTGCGTTTGTTCGGGCAGGCCGGGTATTGTCATGGATTTTATTGCCGATAAGAAAGCGATGGAAACTTTCAGCAAAAAACTGGAAGAGCTCAGGAATCTTTCAAAATCAATGCTTTATTCACGGTTCCAATACGTAAAGGATTTGAGCGAAGAGCCTTCAGAAACGCAAAAAACACTTGATGTCTGGCTTAATTATTTCAGGGGCATTATGCTTTCTCGTTTTTCTTTAGCGGAGAAGGAAGAGATTTTCAAAAATTATTCCGTCGGCAAGATTAAAAATATTATTAACCTTATTCAAAATACAAAATTACTGCTTTTTCAGACCAATGTTAATTCCAGACTGGCTTTGGAAAGGCTGGTAATGGAAATATAATAATTATGGACAGTTATAAAACAATTATTCAGGACATTAAACCGGAACTGAACAAAGTAGTCGGTTTTCTGGAAAAAGAATTGAATAAAATCCGTACCAGCAGGGCGAATCCTTCTTTGGTGGAAGACGTGGTTGTTGATTGTTTCGGCCAAAAATTTCCTTTAAAACAGCTGGCTGCCATTTCCGTTCCTGAGCCAAAACAGATTCTGATTCAGCCTTGGGACAAATCTTACATAGAAGGTATTGTTTCAGCCTTGACCAAGACTGGGATAGGAGCCAATCCCGTTGTTGACAAGGATGCAGTCAGGATTAATCTGCCGTCGTTGAATGAGGAATACAGGAAGAATTTAATCAAAATGATTGCTGAAAAAGAAGAGCAGTCTCGCAGAACGGTCAGAAAATGGAGGGAAGAGGCCTGGAGCCTGGTTCAGGACAAGACAAAACAAGGAGAAATCAGGGAAGACGATAAATTCCGGGCCAAAGACGAACTCCAGGATTTGATCGACGATTACAGCAAAAAGATTGAGGAAATGGGCGAAAATAAAAGAAAAGAAATATCAGAATAATATGATTTTAACAATATTAATCGCTTTTTTCAGCTTAATAGCGCTGGTAAGCCTTCATGAGTTCGGCCATTTTATTGTTGCCAAGAAATTCGGCATAAAAGTGGAAGAATTCGGCATTGGATATCCGCCCCGTATTTTCGGCAAAAAAATAGGGGAGACGATATATTCTTTAAACTGGCTGCCTTTCGGCGCTTTTGTCAAAATGCCCGGCGAAACAGGCAAAGTGGATGATCCCCGCAGTTTTTCCAGCCAGGCTGTTTGGAAAAGGATTTTGATTGCTTTAGCCGGAGTGGTTTCTTTCTGGATAATAGCTGCAGTTTTATTCGCTGTTGTTTTTAGTTTGGGTACTTCAATCGCCGTGGACGATGAAACCGCAGGATTGCTTGATCCTAAAGTGCAGATTGCCGGAATTAGCGCTGAATCTCCGGCCAAACTTGCTGGTTTGGAACTGGGAGACACCATAAAAAGCGCAGCTTTTAACCAGGAACAGATAGCTGTCAGTAAAATGAAAGAAGTCCAGGATTTTTGCAACACTTATCTGGGGCAGGAGATTATTTTGACGGTTGAAAGGGGAAAGGAAGTTTTTGAAATAAAAATAACTCCCCGGGTTTCTCCTCCTGCAGGAGAGGGACCCTTAGGAGTGGCTTTAGTCAGGACAGCAATTCAGTCTTTCCCCTGGTATCAGTCTTTGTGGAAGGGGATAACATCTTCTGTCAATATGACAGGAGCAATAATTGTCGGCTATGGCCAGGTAATAACCAGTCTTGTCCATGGCCAGCCTACAGGAGTTGAATTAATGGGACCGGTAGGAGTGGTTCATTTGTTCACTCAGGCAGGCCAGATGGGAGCAAGCTATTTTCTGCAGTTTGTCGGCATGGTTGCTCTTTATATAGCCATTTTCAATATTCTGCCCATTCCGGCAGTTGATGGAGGCAAGATATTGTTTTTAGCAATAGAAGCTATTAGGAGAAAGCCGATCAGCGAGAAAGTGGAGCAGAACCTGACCGCAGTGTTTTTCAGCTTATTGCTCGTATTAATGGCTTTTGTAACAATAAAAGACGTTATTAGGTTATTTTGAATATGAAGCAGTCTCAACTTTTTACAAAAACAATTAGGGAGGCGCCGAAAGACGAACAAAGCATTAACGCCGGGCTTTTGATAAGAGCCGGCTTTATCCGCAAGCTAATGGCGGGCGTTTATGTTTTTATGCCTCTCGGATTTTTGGTTCAGAAAAAAATAGAAAAGATTATCCGTCAGGCGATGGAATCGGCAGGAGGCCAGGAAATTTTAATGCCAGCTTTGCACCCGAAGAAAAACTGGGAAACAACCGGCCGATGGCGTTATCCTGAAATGTTCAAGTTGAAGAATCGTTCGGATAAGGATTTTTCCCTTGGCTGGACGCACGAGGAAATAATAACTCCCTTGGCCAAAGAATTCATCAATTCATACAAGGATTTGCCTTTTTACGTTTATCAGATCCAGGATAAGTTTAGGGACGAATTAAGAGCCAAATCAGGGCTTTTGCGGGGAGCGGAGTTTTTAATGAAAGATTTATATTCTTTCCATGCCGATGAAAAAGACCTAGATGATTATTATGAAAAGATGCAGAAAGTTTACTTTGAGATTTTTGACAAATGCGGTTTGTCAGAAAAAACATATCTGACTTTGGCTTCAGGCGGCAGTTTTTCCAAATATTCCCATGAGTTCCAGACCGTAACGCCTTCCGGAGAAGATGAGATTTATCTTTGCAAAAAGTGCCGTTTGGCAGTCAATCGCGAAATAATAGAAAGCGAAAAGAATAAATGTCCGAAGTGCGGCAATAAATCTTTGTCAGTTGAAAAAACAATTGAAACAGGCAATATATTCAAATTAAAGGATAAATTTTCCAAACCATTTAATCTTGTTTTTATCGATAAGGACAAAAAAGAAAAGCCTGTTTTAATGGGATGCTACGGCATTGGTTTGAGCAGGCTGATTGGCGCTGTAGTTGAAGTAAACCACGATTCAAAAGGCATTGTCTGGCCGAGAAGCATTGCCCCTTTTCTTGTTCATCTGATTCAATTGGAGAGCAGCCAGAAAGTTATCAAAGCAGCCCTTGCTTTGTATGATGGTTTCCAAAATCAGGGCATTGAAGCATTGTACGATGACAGGCAGAACAAAACAGCTGGCGAAAAATTTGCCGATGCTGATTTAATAGGCTTGCCCTTAAGGATTGTTGTAAGCGAAAGAACTTTGGAAGCCGATTCCGTTGAATTAAAATTCAGGAAAGAGAAAGACGTTAAATTGATTAAAATCAAGGATTTAAATAAATTTTTAAACAATTATGCTAAGTAAAATTTGGAGAATGCTTTCAGAAGATGTTGCCATTGATTTGGGAACCGCCAATTCAAGGGTCTATGTTCGTGGCAGGGGGATTATCATTACCGAGCCTTCGGTCGTGGCCATAAACCAAAAAACAGGACAGGTTCTGGCTATCGGGGATGAAGCGAAAAAAATGGTCGGGCGCACTCCGGCCCACATTATTGCCACAAGGCCTTTGATTGCAGGAGTTGTTTCCAATTTTGAGGTGACGGAACAGATGTTGAAATATTTCATTGATAAGGCTCATCAGAAAAAGTTCCCATTGGTTTCCAGGCCGAGGGTAATTATCGGCATTCCTTGCGGAGTGACGGAAGTTGAAAAAAAGGCTGTTTGCGATGCAGCCAAATCCGCGGGAGCCAGGGAAGTTTTCATTATAGAAGAACCGATGGCTGCGGCTTTAGGCGCCCGCTTGCCCATTCAAGAAGCAGGAGGAAATTTCATAATCGATATCGGCGGAGGAACGACTGATATTGCTGTTATTTCTTTGGGAGGAATAGTTTTATCGAAAACTTTAAGGGTGGCCGGAGACAAGATGAATCAGGACATTATTCAGTTTGCCCAGGAAGAGTATAAGCTGCTTATCGGGGAAAGGACAGCTGAAATGCTGAAAATCATCATTGGTTCAGCTTGTCCTCTAAAAGAAAAGAAACAGCTTCCCATGAGAGGCAGAAACTTGGTAACTGGACTGCCTGAAGAAATTCTGGTTTCTGACGATGATATCAGAAAAGCTTTGGAAAAATCAGTAAAACAGATAATTGCAGAGGTAAAGACAGCGGTCGAAGAAACTCCTCCCGAGTTGCTGGCCGATATCATGGTTTCCGGCATCCAGATGGCAGGCGGAGGTTCGCTTTTAAAAGGATTGGCTCCTTTGGTCCAAAAGGAGACCAAAATCATAACCAAGGTTATTGAAGATCCGACAACAGCTGTTGTTAGAGGATCTGGCATGGTTCTTGAAAACTTGGACCAGCTTCACGAAGTTTTAATTGAAACGGAATATTTGGAACCTCCAAAATGATTTCTAAAGACCAAGTTAAACATATAGCCGGTCTTGCCAGGCTTGGCCTGACTGACGAGGAAATCGAAAAATATCAGAAAGACATTTCTTCTGTTTTGGATTACGTTGAAAAATTAGAAAAAGTGAATGTCTCCGGCATTGAACCGACCAGCCATTCGGTCAGGGTGGAAAACGCAACGAGGAAAGATGAGATAAAATCGTTTGATGGGAGATTGATGGATTTGGCTCCTGATAAAAAAGAAAACTATTTGAAAGTAAAATCAATTTTAAAATGACTTTGCGAGATTTAACCATTAATCAGGCTCATCAGGGACTGCTAGATAAGGAGTTTTCCGCTGTCGAGCTTTGCCGGTCTTATTTAGAGAATATCAAAGAAAAAGACAAAGATATTTTCGCTTTTTTGTCAGTAGACAAGGAGCAGGCCATAAAACAGGCAGAACAAGTCGATGAAACGATTAAAGGCGGCGGGAGATTGCCTTTTTTGGCAGGCATTCCCTGCGCCATCAAGGATAATATATTGGTTGAGGGATTAAAATGCACCGCTGCTTCAAGAATGCTGGAAAATTATATTGCTCCTTATCAGGCAACGGTTATCAAAAAATTAAAAAAGGAAAAGGCGGTGATTCTGGGGAAGACGAATCTTGATGAATTTGCCATGGGAGCTTCAGGCGAGAATTCCGCTTTCGGTCCGACCAAGAATCCGTGCGATTTAACAAGGGTGACAGGGGGATCTTCTTCCGGTTCAGCAGCAGCCGTAGCTGCTGACATGGCGATTTTTTCCCTGGGGTCTGATACAGCCGGTTCAATCCGTTATCCTGCTTCTTTTTGCGGAGTGGTCGGCCTGAAGCCGACTTACGGCTCTGTTTCCCGTTTCGGTTTAATATCCATGGCTTCTTCTCTTGACCAAATAGGACCTTTGGCTAAAAATATAAATGACTGCAAGATTGTTTTTGACGCAATCAGAGGAAAGGATGAAATGGATTCCACCTCGGTTGACATTAGAAGGGAGAGTAAAGATTTTAAGATTAAAGATTTGAAAATAGGCGTTCCCAAGGAATATTTTATAAAAGGCGTTGACAAAGAAGTTGAAAGGATTATTAAGGAAGCAATAGGGAAATATGAAGCAATGGGCGCTAAGATTATTGAAGTGAGCTTGCCTCATACTGAATATGCCGTAGCCACGTATTATCTGATTATGCCTTGCGAGATTTCCGCTAATCTGGCAAGGTATGACGGCATAAAATACGGTTATCGGAACAAAGAAGCAGACAATTTAATGCAAGTATATCTGCATTCGAGAGGCAAGGGGCTGGGAGATGAAGTGCGCCGCAGAATAATTCTGGGCACATATGCTTTATCCAGCGGATATTACGACGCTTATTATTTAAGAGCCCAGAAAGTAAGAACTTTAATAAGGCAGGATTTTGAAAAAGCGTTCAAGAAAGCAGACGTTTTGATGACTCCTGTTGCTCCTTCTCCCGCTTTCAAAATCGGAGAAAAGATAGAAGATCCCCTTAAAATGTATCTTTGCGACGTTTTTACCGGGCCTGTCAGTTTGGCCGGATTGCCAGCTGTTTCTTTGCCTGTCGGAAAAACGGACAATCTGCCCGTCGGCTTGCAGATAATCGGCCAGCCGTTTGAAGAAGATAAAATTTTAGAAATATCAAAATTATATGGAAACGATTGAAAATTTTATAAAGGATTTTATATTGTTTTTCAATTCAAGCGCTTTTGAAAGCCTGATTCTTTATATCAAGATTGCTTTTTTCATTTTCGGTTTATCGGCCGTAGCTTTTATTGTTTTTGCCTTAATCAGGAGTTCTTGGCTGAAGTTTTATGCTCTTTATGACGCAGCTGAGTTTTTTAATTATCGTCCGGCCGGAGCCAAAAAAATGGAAAAAGACTGGAAGAAAAATATTGCCAGATTGGACAGCGGTTTGGAATCGGAATATAAATTGGCGGTGATTGAGGCTGATAACGCAATGAACGATGTTTTGAAAAAAATGGGATATCCGGGCGCTTCTTTAGCCGAAAATCTGGACAAGGCAAATTTAACTGCGCTTTCCGATATTGAGAATTTAAGAGCGGCCAATCAAATCAGAAACAGCATTGTTCATAATCCGGATTACAAGCTGTCTTTGGAAGACGCTAAAAAATCTTTGGCAGCTTATGAAAAAGCTTTGAGAGATTTGGATGCTTTTTAATCTTGATTTTTTCGGGAAATGGAGTATAATTAAAATGTTTTGCCGCGGGGTAGAGGAGTAGTACCTTGCGAGGCCCATAACCTCGAGACGCCGGTGCAATTCCGGCCCCCGCAACAATATTAATTTAGCTCAGCCGGGGTAGCTCAGTGGTTAGAGCAATGCCTTCATAAGGCAGGGGTCGTCAGTTCAAATCTGACCCTCGGCACCAAGGACCTGTAGTGTAGCCCGGTTAACACGCCTCCCTGTCACGGAGGAGATCGCCGGTTCAAATCCGGTCGGGTCCGCCATTTTTTCCGCCTTTTTGGCGGATTTTGGTTTGACAAAATTTTTCCAGCGGAGTAAAAACACTCCAGGAGGAGTTTTTATCGAAAAGACAAGTTTTTTGAAAATTTAATAACTGATTGAAATAAAGGAGATGTCGGATGAAAAAAATAGATTTGCGGCGGATTAATCCGAAGGATTACGATCGTAAAAAGTTGAGTTCGGAAGAAATTCTTTCTTGGTTTGAAAACGAAAACGCCTATTGGGCGTACGACGGGGAACCGAGTCCGGAAAAACCGCACGCTGAACTGAGTTCAGGCTTGTGTACAAACGGCTTTTTTGACTGTCTTAAGATTTTGCGCTATCCAAATATCGCTGAAATTCTGGCCAAACAATTATTCCATCATATTATGAGGTTTGAACGCATGATTCCAATGTACGGAGAATTGTGGGTTGTCAGTTCTTCTTACTCTGCCATTACTTTCGGATACGAAGCGGCAAGAGCCATGAAAGCAGTATTCATGATGGCAGAGAAAGACGAAAAAAATCCGAAGAAAATGGTTTGGCGCAGAATGACCGTTCCGGAATCAGCCAGGGTTATCCAGGTTGAGGAACTAATCACCACCAGCTATACTTTTCAGGAAGTTTATCGGGCGGTCGAAGAGGGGAATCAAATAAAACCGGTTTATTTTATTCCCACTGTGGCTGCTTTGGTCCATCGGCCTGAAAAATTGCCTGCTGATTATAACGGCCGGCAAGTGGCTGCCCTGATTGAAAAAGAAGTTCATGTCTATAAGCCAGGAGATTGCCCTTATTGCAAAGTTGGATCGCCCCGCTACAGGCCGAAAACCCATTGGTCCGAGCTTATCGGAAGATGAAAATAAAGCGGCTCATTTATTGGGCCGTTTTTTCCTTTTCTTGTGGATAAAAAGAGTTGATTTTAAGGCAAATTTAAGGTAAAATAAAAGAGTAAATATGACAAAGATTGACTTAAAATCATTAAAAAAAGAAGCGGAAAAAGAAATAGAGTCCGCAAAGAACGCAGAGGATTTAAGCGAAATTTCAAAGGAATATTTGGGCAAAAAGGGAAAGCTTACTTTGATTTTGCGTTCTTTATCCGGTCTTTCAAAAGAAGAAAGAAAAAAATTAGGAATGGAGGCCAACGAGCTTAAAATATTTTTGAAAGAAAAAATAAGCAAAGAATCGGAAAAAATTGGTTCTGTTGACTTTGTTGACGAATCGGAATGGGTTGACATTACCGTTCCGGGAAAAAAGCTGCGTTCCGGACACTTGCATCCTTTGACTTTGACCAAAAGAAAAGTGGAAGAGATTTTCCAGTCAATGGGATTTTCCGTTGTTGAAGGGCCTGATATTGAAAATGAATGGTATAATTTCGACGCTTTGAACATTCCGAAAGACCATCCTGCAAGGGATGTCTGGGACACTTTTTATCTTAAAGAAAAACTTTTATTGAGAACCCACACCAGCCCTGTCCAGGTCCGTTTTATGGAAAAAAACAATCCTCCTTTAAGGATAGTAGCGCCGGGAAATGTTTTCAGGCACGAAGCGACAGACGCTTCCCATGAATTCCAATTGTTCCAAGTCGAAGGGCTGATGGTTGATAAGAACATATCGGTTGCCAACTTAAAGGCCGTTGTCGGAGAATTCTTTCGAAGGTTTTTTGAAAAGGATATCAAATTCCGCTTAAGGCCGGATTATTTTCCATTTACCGAACCTTCGTTTGACATTTCCATAAATTGTTTCGCTTGCCAAGGCAAAGGATGTTCCGTCTGTAAAAATACCGGCTGGCTGGAAGTGGCCGGAGCCGGCATGGTGCATCCCAATGTTTTTAAAAATTCAAAGCTTATGCCCAAAGATTGGCAGGGATGGGCTTTCGGTTTCGGTCTGGAAAGGCTGGCCATGATAAAATACAAGATTAACGATATCAGGCTTTTCCGTTCAGGGGATTTAAGGTTTTTAAATCAATTTTAAATTATGATTTTTTCTTATAACTGGCTGCAATCTTTTTTTTCCAAGAAACTGCCTCAGGCAAGGAATTTAGCCGAGCTTTTGACAAAGCATTTTGCCGAGGTGGAAGATGTTAAAAAAAGCGGAAATAATTATATTTTCAGCATTGACATCAGACCGAACAGAGCTTCTGATTGTTTTTCCCATTTAGGAGTGGCTAGGGAAATAGCTGCCATTCTTGATTATCAGATAAAGCCTTTGCCTTTATTTAAAGACTTTAGTAGCAAGCGGTCTTTTATCAAAGTGGAAGTTGAATCAAAGCAAGCCTGTCCAAGATATATTGCCAGAGCCATCGGCAACGTTAAAGTCAAACCTTCTCCCAAATGGCTGGCTGATGAATTAAAAATCTGCGGCTTGAGGCCTATAAACAACATAGTTGATATTGCAAATTACGTTATGCTGGAAACCGGCCAGCCTTTGCATGCTTTTGACGCTGACAAGCTTGAAGGGGGAAAGATAATAGTCAGATTTGCCAAAGATATTGAGAGAATTGTTTCGCTTGATGACCAGAAATTCAATTTGAGTCCGGATAATCTGGTTATCAGCGATGCTGTTCATCCCATAGCGATTGCCGGCATAAAAGGAGGCAAATCTCCTGAAATCGGCAAATCAACAAAAACAATAATTTTAGAATCCGCCAATTTCAATCCTCAAATCGTGAGGAAAAGCTCCAAAAAATTAAACCTTAAAACAGACGCTTCTTTGAGATTTGAACACGGCTTAGATCCGAATTTGGCGGAAACAGCCATGAACAGGGCTGTTTTGCTGATAGAGAAAATTACCGGAGCCAAAGCTAATGGAGGATTGGTTGATGTTCATTCTCAAAAATCCCTGGCCAGATCAATTAACCTTGATTCGGATTATGTTTACAGACTGTTGGGCGTAAAAATACCTTTGTCTGAAATAAAAAAAATATTGGAAAGGCTTGCTTTTAAAGTTAAAAGCTTTCAGTCAAAATCGTTTAAGGTAGAGGTGCCGACTTTCAGAACGGACGTTTCTTTGCCCGAAGATTTGATCGAAGAAATAGGCAGGATTTACGGTTATGACAGGATTCCTTTCGTTGCTCCTGTTTCTTTTTTGATTCCGGCAAAAAGAAACCTGAATATTTTCTGGGAAGATTTTGTTAAAAACGCTTTGAAGGAAGCGGGCTTTGCCGAAGTGCGCAATTATTCTTTTTTCGGAGAAAAAGAATCAAGATTGTTCGGATATAAAGAAAAGGAATTGCTGGAAGTGGAAAATCCATTAAACCAGGAATATAAATATTTAAGGGCCAGTTTGATCCCGGGACTTTTAAAGAACGTAGAAAATAATGCCAGAAACTTTAACAATTTCAGGATATTTGAGCTGGGCAAGGTTTTTAAGCCTTCTTTGTCTGAATCCAGGCAGCTTTCCGGCTTGGTTTTGGGCGAGGAATTTCCTTATTTAAAAGGGGTAATTGATTTGCTTTTTGAAAAATTGGCCATAACAGGCCTTTATTATGACGAGCACAAGCCATCTCCTGAAAAAAGCAAGCAATCAATCTGGCAAAACAGAAAGTGCGCTGAAATTAAAATCGGAGGAAAAGAAATAGGTTTTTTGGGAGAAATATCTTCTAGGATATTGAACAATTTAGAGATTAAAAACAAAGTGCTTTTGTTTGATATTGATTTTGAAAAACTGTCCGAATTGTCTTCCGAAGAGCATGAATATCGGCCAATTTCCAGATTTCCTTCGGCGGTCAGAGATATAGCTGTTTTAGTTCCAAGGCAAGTGAAGGTGGCTGAAGTTTTGAATAAGATTTATTCGATTGACAGAAAATTAATAAGGGACGTCGAGCTCTTCGATCTTTACGAAGGGAAAGAAATGCCCGAAAGCAAGAAAAGTTTTGCTTTTCACATAATTTATCAGGCAGAGGACAGAACTCTTTCTTCTTTTGAAATTGATTCTTTGCAAACAAAGGTTATTAATTTTTTAGAAAAAGACCCTAACTGGAAGGTTAGAAAATAATTAAAATATTATGTCCAAAAAAATCATTAAGAACGAAAAAGAATATACGGCCAAAGATATTTATGTTTTGGAGGGATTGGCGCCTGTCAGAAAAAGACCTGGCATGTATATCGGTTCAACCGGAGCGGAAGGTCTTCACCATTTGATCTGGGAGTGCATTGATAATAGTTTGGATGAGGCAATGGCTGGCTATGCCAAGAACATAGAAGTTATTATTCTGCCCGGCAATAAAGTAAGGACGACTGACGACGGCAGGGGAATTCCGGTTGATAAGCATCCTCAGACCAAAAAATCCGCCCTAGAGACCGTTATGACCACTTTGCACGCCGGGGCGAAATTCGGGGGAAAAGCCTATCAGGTAGCCGGCGGTTTGCACGGAGTGGGAGTTTCCGTGGTTTGCGCTCTTTCGAAATGGATGAAGGCTGAAGTCTGCCGCGACGGCATCAGATACTGCCAGGAATACGCCCAAGGCAGGCCGAAAACAGCTGTTAAAAAAGACGGCAAATGCAGGCAAACAGGAACATCTGTGACGTTTGAGCCGGATGCCGAAATATTCAGCGAAATCAAGTTTGATTTCAATAAAATCTTAAAGCATTTAAGGCAGCAGGCTTATTTGACGAAAGAGGTAAGAATTACTGCCATTGACCAGAGGGAAAAGCCGGAAAAATCTTATTCTTTTTACTTTGGAGGGGGATTGTCTTCCTATGTTAAATATTTGACCAGGGATGTGGTTAAGCGCCATCCTAATATTTATTATGGCGCAGGGGAAAAAGAAGGAATTTTGGTTGAAGCGTCTTTCCAATATACGGAAGAATACGAATGTTTCGAAGAAAGTTTTGCCAATAATATTTTTACCGGCGAGGGAGGCAATCATCTGACCGGCTTTAGGACCGCTTTGACCAGAACCTTTAACGATTACGCCAAAAAGAACAGCATACTGAAAGAGAACGATGATAATTTGTCAGGAGAAGACGTCAGGGAAGGATTTACCGGAGTTGTTTCCGTAAAGATCAGGGAGCCGCAGTTTGAAGGTCAGACCAAGGCAAAGCTCGGCAATCCCGAAGCTAAAACAGCTGTTGAAGCGGTTGTTTCTGAAACTCTGGCTGATTTTCTTGAAAGAAATCCTCAGGATGCCAGAGCAATCATTGAAAAATGCATTCTTTCTTCAAAAGCAAGAAAAGCAGCCAAGGTTGCCAGAGAAACTGTTTTAAGAAAAGGAGCTTTGGACGGTTTGGCCTTGCCAGGAAAACTGGCTGATTGCAGCTCTCGCAGTCCGGAAGAAAGCGAATTGTACATAGTTGAAGGAGAGTCAGCTGGCGGAAGCTCAAGGCAGGCCAGAGACAGGAGATTCCAGGCGATTCTGCCTTTAAGAGGGAAAATATTGAACGTTGAGCGGGCCCGTCTGGATAAAATTCTTTCTTCCAAGGAAATAAAATCTTTGATTATTGCCTTAGGAACAGCCGTGGCAGACGATTTTAATATTGAGAAAGCAAGATATCACCGCATTATTATTATGACTGATGCGGATGTTGACGGTTCCCATATCAGGACTCTTTTACTGACGCTTTTTTACCGCTATTTCAAGCCATTGATCGAGAAAGGCTTTATTTATATTGCTCAGCCTCCTCTTTATCGATTGCAATCAGGAAAAAAAGTGGAATACGCTTATACTGAAGAAGAAAAAGACAAGGTTTTGAAAAAAGAAAAAGGCATTAGCGTTTCCATACAGAGGTATAAGGGTCTTGGGGAAATGAATCCGGAACAGCTTTGGGAAACCACTATGAATCCCGAAAAAAGAACCCTATTAAGAGTGAATATTGAAGAAGCCAAAGAAGCTGACAGGATTTTCGATATTCTGATGGGGGACGAGGTCATGCCCCGAAAGAAATTCATCCAGACTCATGCCAAGGGAGTGAAAAACCTTGACATCTGATTTGTTTTGAGCTAGTTTTAATTTGTGGCCGTCAGGCCGTTTTTTAGACCAAAAACATGGGAAAAATTATCGCTAAAATCATCACTTTTTTGAAAGAGGTAAGATTGGAGATGAAAAAAGTCAATTGGCCGACCAGGGAAAAAACCATAAAATACACCCTGATCGTTGTTGGCATTTCAGCTGTCATTGCCGCTTATTTGGGCGGATTGGACATTTTATTCACCACTTTGCTGGAGAAATTCGTTTTGTAAACCATATGCCAAAACAGCAAATCAGCACAGAGAAAAATTGGTATGTTTTGCATACTTATTCAGGGTATGAGGATGCGGTTGCCAAGGCTTTAAAGCAGAGAGTTGAATCTTTGGGCATGGAAGACAAGATATTCAATGTCATAGTCCCGAAAGAAAAGAAAATCAAGATAAAAAACGGAAAAAGAAAAACGATAGAAGAAAAGATTTATCCGGGATATGTTTTGGTGGAAATGATTGTTACGGATGATTCCTGGTATGTAGTCAGAAACACGCCCAATGTTACTGGTTTTGTCGGAGCCGGCACGACTCCTGTTCCTGTTTCTCAGGGGGAGATCGACAGTTTAAAAAAGAGAATCGCTGGAGAAGAGCCTCAATTTAAAATAGAGGCAAGGCCAGGAGATCTGGTTAAGATTGTTGACGGGCCTTTCAAGGATTTTGACGGCAAAGTGTCGGAAGTTGACCAGGAGAAAGGAAAGGTTAAAATTTTGGTCAATATGTTCGGCAGAGACACTCCTGTCGAATTGGATTCATTACAGATTAAAAAACTATAATTTATGGCAAAAAAAATAAAAGCAATCGTAAAACTTCAGATTAAAGCGGGCCAGGCGACTCCAGCTCCTCCGATCGGTCCTGTTTTGGCGCAACATCAGGTAAACATATCTGAGTTTTGCCAGAAGTTTAACGACGTAACAAAAAACAACCAAGGGTTTGTCGTACCCGTTGAAATAACTGTTTTTGAGGACAGAACCTATACTTTCATATTAAAACAGCCTCCTGCAGCAGATCTTTTGAAAAAGGCAGCCGGCATTGAAAAAGGCTCAGGCACTCCCAATAAAACCAAGGTGGCCAAGATTTCCAGAGTCCAGCTTAAAGAAATAGCTTTAAAGAAAATGCCTGATTTGAATGCTGACGACGTTGAACAGGCCATGAAAATAATTGAAGGTACGGCCCGCAATATGGGAATTGACATAGAATAAGACATGGATAACAAAAGACCTTCCAAGGAAGAATATTATCTGAGCATAGCCAAAGAGGTTGCCGAAAGGTCAACTTGCTTCAGAAATAAGGGAGGATCCATTATCGTCAGGGAAGACCAGATTATCGCTACCGGTTACATAGGCGCTCCCAGAAAAACCAAAGATTGTTTTGAGAGAGAAGAATGTTTGAGAGACAAATTAAAAATCTCGCACGGCACGCGATATGAAATATGCAGGTCTGTTCATGCGGAAATGAACGCCATAATCAATGCCGCCAGGGCAGGAGTATCATTGCTGAATGGAGACATGTATATTTTCCACCGGGACAGAAATAATCTGGAAATGGACAGCTATCCCTGCTTTATCTGCAAGAAATTAATAATAAATTCTGGAATCAGCAGGGTTGTTTGCGGAACCAAGGAAAAAAGGATAAAGATATTTAAAGTAGAAGACTGGATTAAAGACTGGCAGCAAAAAGACATATTGGACGATGAATATCAATATGGCCGCGATTT
>Ga0172371_10001144_pt1 | contig 41726 bp, 35 predicted proteins | sample Lak12m_FD_114543 | JGI IMG/M metagenome (GOLD analysis project Ga0172371, IMG submission 114543) | Freshwater microbial communities from Kabuno Bay, South-Kivu, Congo - kab_022012_12m | ecosystem: Environmental > Aquatic > Freshwater > Lake | place: Democratic Republic of the Congo: South-Kivu... | reverse complement strand
GGTCACATCCCCGGCCCTCCGGGAATGCTCTCAGAACCCGATCTCTCGGTGATCGGCCCGCTGGCGCGCAGCGCCGAAGACCTCGACCTGCTGCTCGGCGTGATGGCCGGCCCGCTTGCCGATTGCGCCCGCGCGTGGACGCTGTCGTTGCCGCCTCCGCGCCGCACGAATCTGGCCGATTACCGCGTAGCCGCGTGGCTCGACGACGCGAGTTTCTCCATCGACGATTCGGTACGGGCCGTACTCGGCCAAACCGTCGCCGCGCTGCGCGCCGCCGGCGCCACCGTAGACGAGAACGCGCGCCCGGGATTCTCGCTCGCCGAGATCGTCGATGTCTACCTGCAGCTGCTCTACCCGGTCTTCCTGGCCGGCTTTCCCGCCCAGACGTTCGCGGAACTCAGCGAACTGGCCAGGACCTTCCCCGCCGATGCTGCCGACCCGGTGGCGTTGATGGCCAGATACGGAACCGCCACCCACCGCGACTGGCTCGGCGCCAACGAAGTGCGCCAGCACGCACGCGCCGCGTTCGCCGATTTCTTCACGCGCTACGACGTGCTGTTGCTGCCGGTCAACCAACTACCCGCCATCGCCCACGACCACAGCGAGCCGTTCGTCGGACGCACGCTTTCCATCAACGGAGTGACGCAGCCTTACACCGACCTGTTCGCGTGGATCGCGCCCGCCACTGCCGCGCTGCTGCCGGCGACTTCGGCGCCGGTCGGACTCACCGCCGCAGGACTTCCTGTGGGCATACAGATCGTCGCGCCCTACCTAGAAGACCGCACCGCTATCGACTTCGCGCAGCGCCTCGGGAAGGTGATCGGCGGCTTCACGGCGCCGCCGCAGTTGCGCGAACCAACCCCGACTATCCATGAACGCCGGTAACGAGACCATGCTGTACCGCGGCGGTGTCGTGCGTACCATGAGTGCGCACAGTGGTGGTGAGCCGCGCCACGATACGTTGGTGACGCGCGGCGGCCGCATCGCCGGAGTCGCCAACGACTCGGACATACGCGCGCTGGCCGGCAAAGGCGCGCGCGTCGTCGAACTGCGCGGCGCAACCGTAACGCCGGGGTTCGTCGACCACCCCCCTCACCTGTTTCACTTCTCGCTCCTTACCTACCCGTTGGTGAAACTCTGCGACGCGCTCTCGCACGACGACATCGTCGCACGTGTCGCGCACCGTGCTGGGCGCCCAGACCGTGTTCGATGACGGCAATCTATAGCGTAAGCGATCAGGCAGCGTCGAAGACCGCCAAGGTCTCGACGTGCTCGGTGTACGGAAACAGCGCGAACGGCGTCAGACTGCGAAGACGCAAGGTCCCGCCCGCCAACAACGACTCGCCGTCGCGGGTCAGCGATGCAGGGTCGCAGCTCACGTAGAGCAGCAAACGCGGACGCGCCGCCGCGATCGACTCCAGCACCGCCGCGTCGAGCCCGCTCCGCGGCGGATCGACCAGCACGACGTCGGCGCCGTCGAACATCGACGTACAGGCCGACGCGTCGCCGGTCAGCACACGTGACCTGTCGCGCTCGGGCGAGGGTCTGGCCTCCAGGCCGAGTTCGAGCCCGCGCAAGCCATGCGGATTTTGTTCGTTCAATCGCACTTCACTCGCACGGGCGAGCAGGCCCAGCCCGAAGGAACCGCACCCGGCGTAAGCTTCCGCCACCACCGCTCCGTCGGGAATCAGCGCGTGAACCGCTGCGACGATACGGTCGGCCAGGTCGAGATTGCTCTGCCCGAAGGCCCCCGGGGGAAAGAACACCGCCGCGCCGCCGATCGTCTCTCGCAGCGCTTCGTCCCCGCACAGCAGTTGCCAGTGCGGACCGAAGATCACGTTGGTGCGCTCGGGGTTGCCGTTCCACCACAGCGAGTGCAGGCCGGGTCCGAGTCGATCGGTCAACCTTTGTGCCAGCGATGCCAGCGACTCGGCGGTCACGTCGTTGGCGACCAGCACCACCTGAACGCGGCCGCCGACACGTTCGACCACGATCTGCACGTAGCGCAACAGACCACGGTGCGAAGCATCGACGTAGGGCTTTACACCGGTGTCGCGAATACAGTCTTTGAGAGAGCGCACCGTCTCGTTGATGCGCGGGTGATGAACGACGCAAGACGGAATGTCGACGATGCGGTGGGAAGCCTGCTGGAAGATGCCGACCTTGGGCGACGCGACGCGCCCGCGCACCGCCAGCCTGGCTCGCACGCGAAACCCGCTCGCCGCCCCTTCGACCGCGCGGTCGAGTCGCGCGCCGTGCGACTGTGCAAAGCTCCGCAGCAAGTCGCGGGCGCCGTCGGCCACACCGCCATCGCCGTAACGTGGACAGCCCGGACACGGCGGGCGATGCGAACAGCCAGGAATCAACGCCTGAGGTTCCGCGCGTTATGCAATCGCCGAAAAAGCGTCGCGATCCCGTTCAAAATGGTCCAGATGCAAGGCGTGCGCGAAATGCCGCGAGCGGAGGCGTAGCGGAACTACGTCGTAGTGAGTGGTTCCGCGCGCACGAACCCCGAGCTGGCGAGGGGCGAGCTCGAGTAGACAAGCGTGATCCTCGCGCGTCGCCAGTTGCGCACTCGTGGGCCATTTTCAACGGGCTCCCCGTCGTGATCTGCTCTTCAGGCACCGTGGCCGAGCAGCGATGCCATCAGCGTGCCCACGAACTGGTCGATTTTCTCGCGAGGACGGCCCGCGAACTTCATCTGCGCGAGCATGTGTGAGGACCCGACCAGCAAACGTGCCTGATCGTCGGCATCAGCGTCCACAGCAACAGAGCCCTCGCGTTGACCGCGCTCGATGGTCCCACGAACCACCGCGATGACGCCTTCTTCGAACTCAAGGTAGCGTTCCCAGATCCGGTCGCGAATCGCGGTGCTCCAGTCGAGCCACACGCGAGCGTGATCGGGGTGAGACTCCACCGAATCGGTGAACGCGACGATGTGATCGAGCAGAACTTCCCGCGCAGGCTTGGCCGAAGAGTGTACGTGCTCGGCCATTTCGGTAAAATAGCGCGCGATCTCGTCGAGCACCGAGTCCACCAAGGCCTCGCGCGTGGGGAAGTAGACGAACACCGTGGGCACCGCCACCGCAGCATCTTCGGCGATTTCCGCGTGACGCCCTTCGCCCAGTCCGCGCCGCGCGAAGACCGAAAGCGCGCAGGCAAGCAGTTGGGCGCGTCGTGCACCCGACGATAGCCGGCGGCCCCTCACGGGCGCCTCGATCTTTTGCAGCTCATCCGACATTGGTGCCAACCTCATCCCGGCGGACAGGGCCCTGTATGCTACCTGATGAGCCGGCTGTCAATTACACGGGGTTTCCGGCCTCTGCCCAAGCGCTCCGGCGCCGGTGCCCGCGGAAAACCCGACACACACACCCGGCCGGTGGGAATACGCCCCACGATTGTTGTATTACTCGCCACCGGTGATGGACCTCGATCGCTTCCGCCGTTTGCCGCTGCTCGGGATCCTGCGTGGGATATCGGCCGACGACGTCGCGCCGCTGGTCGAGGCCGTCGTCGGAGCGGGTCTCGAAGCGATCGAGATAACGATGAACACCGCGGATGCGCCCGCGCTGATCCGCGCGATGATCGGCGAAGCGGATGGGCGCCTGATAGTAGGCGCCGGCACCGTCCTTGGCACGCGCGACCTCGACGCCGCGCTCGACGCGGGTGCCGGCTTTGTCGTGATGCCGGTCTTGGTTGCGGAGGTCGCCGAGCGCTGCGCCGCCGCCGCTGTCCCGGTGTTTCCCGGAGCGCTCACACCGCAGGAAATTTTCGCTGCATGGAAAGCGGGTGCGGCGATGGTGAAGGTATTTCCGGCGAGCTGCTTCGGTCCCGGCTATTTCAAGGAGATCAAGGGCCCGTTCGCCGACGTCGAATTGCTCGCCTGCGGAGGCGTCAGCAGCCAGACGATCGCCGCGTACTTCGCCGCCGGGGCCTCGGCTGCCGCGTTCGGCGCCGGCGTGTTTCGCGCCGAGTGGCTGGCCGAGCGGCGCTACCATCTCATCCGCGAAGAGGTCGAGAAGCTGGTGCTGGCGTGCCGCGCCGCGCGCCGGTAGCCGAGCATTTCGAACGACAAAAGGCCCCGGAGCCGCCCACTACCCCTCTACGATTTCCGTGCGCGCCCTGCCAAGGCTATGTCACCGGTGCGCCGCATGGCGCCCAAATACCAGCAGACACAGGCGGTCCAACGCGATGAAGAAGACGGAGACAAAAGACGGGTTCGCTCAGCAGTGGCTGTCGTACCGGCCGGAAATCAAGGTGATCGACGTGACCATCCGCGACGGCGGGTTGATGAACGATCACCGCTTCACCGACGAGGTGGTGCGCGGGGTTTACGACGCCTGTGTGGCGGCCGGCATCGACTACATGGAACTCGGCTACAAGAGTTCGAAGAAGTCATTCTCGCGGCAGAAATTCGGTGCCTGGAAGTTCTGCGAAGAAGAAGACGTACGCCGCATCGTCGGCGACAACGAGACCGACATCAAGCTCTGCGTGATGGCCGATGCCGAGCGCTGCGACTACCACGACGACATCCTGCCGAAAAAGGACAGCGTCATCGACATGGTGCGCATCGCCACCTATATCCACCAGATTCCGACCGCTCTCGACATGGTGAAGGACGCGCACGAGAAGGGCTACGAGACTGCGGTCAATCTGATGGCCGCTTCGACGGTCGCGGCCACCGAACTCGAAGGGGCGATGGAGCTGATCTGCAACTCAGAGGTCGACGTAGTCTATCTGGTCGACAGTTTCGGAGCGTTCTACAGCGAACAGGTTCACTCCCTGATCGACCTCTACAAGAAGTCGACGGCCAAGCACGGCAAGACGCTCGGCATGCACGCGCACAACAACCAGCAGTTGGCCTACGCCAACACCATCGAAGCGGCGATCAAGGGAGCCAACCTGCTCGACAGCTCGATGGCCGGGCTCGGGCGCGGTGCCGGGAACTGCCAGACCGAGTTACTGCTCGGCTTCCTGCACAATCCCAAGTACGACCTGAGGCCGGTGCTGCAGTGCATTCAGCAGCACGTCGAGCCGCTGCGCGGCGAACTCGGCTGGGGCTTCGACATCCCGTACATGATCACCGGCATGCTCAACCAGCACCCGCGCACCGCGATCGCGTTCAACGCCGGACCCGACCGCGGCAACCTGGTAAAGTTCTACGATTCGGTGGTGCTGGAGTCCGAATAGCAGTCCGTCGAAGGATTCCGGACCGGGCTAGGCGCAATGCCAGTAACTTAAGAGGCTCGGCACGGGCAGGGGTCTTGCGCCGAGCCAAGATTCTTCAACAATTTCGCCACCGGCGCATTCTCCGGCGGCACCACGATCGCCTTAAGTTACTGGCATTGGGCTAGGCGGCGAGATTCCGGCCGAGATCGAGGCGTGAAACCGCAGAAATAGTGGTGCTATTTCGAGGTTTCGCAACCAAGAGATCGGCCCGAAGATCGGTGCCTGACCAAGGGTTCACAGGCCGATTCCGACCAAACGCTCAGTAGGCGGCCGGAACGCCGTCATGGGCCATTGCGAGGCTTCGTCGATCTCGGCCAGCATAGCGATCTTGTCGTCGGGGATTTGTCCCTGCACGTCGAGAAAATTGGAGACGTGATCCGACAGCAAGGTAGTCGGTCCCTCGAGGTGTTCGACCAGCAAGCGCGTTTCCTGAAGCGCTTCGTACGCCGACAACAGCGTCAGACCGCCTTCGCGCCAGCGGTCGTGCCAAGGCGTGCCGGGATGCGGCACGAAAGTCCGCAAGCGCACAAAACTCGGTGGCGCCTGGTTGAGCACCAACGCGCTGCCGAGCGCGTGCTCGCGCCAACGCTCGATACCGGCCACGCCGACCATCAGGTAGACGGAAAGCTCCATACCCGCGCTCAGCAGGTGGCGGTACGCGGTCACCGCCTCTTGCTGCGTGACGCCCTTGTTGATCGCGCGTAAGGTCTCGTCGTCGCCCGACTCAAGGCCCGAGTGGATGCGCGTGATTCCCGCCGCCGCCACGCTGCGCCATTCTTCGAGGCTCTTCTTGACCAGGAACTTGGCCGAGCCGTACATCGTGATGCGCCGCAGTTCGGGAAAGCGCGCTTTGGCCGCTTCGCCGATCGCCACCAGTTTTTCGGTCGGCAGCACCGCGGTGTTGCCGTCGGCGAGGAAGATGGTGCGCACGCGCTCGCGGCCGTAGACCTGCACCGCGCTGTCGAGATCCTCGACGATCTCTTCGATCGGCCGCGCGTGGAACTTGCGTCCCTGGTACATGCCGCAGAACGCGCACTTGTTGTGCGGACACGCCAGCGTCGCCTGAATGATCAGCGATCCCGCCTCACTCGGAGGCCGATAGACGGTGCCCTGGTAGCGCATCGGTTTCCCGGACGGCCGGCGCCAGCGCGGCCGCACCGCGACCATATACATCAGCGGCCGTGATGTGGAAGCCGCGCCCGGCCTCGTCCGGCCTCGCCCGCAACGGCCGCCAGGAGCGGCAGCGGCGCGCGCCTCAGCCGCCCGCCCCGCTCGCCCCGCTCACCTTGCTCACTTTGGCCGGGATGTACTTGTGCAACGGGATGCCGGTAAGCGCGTCGCGATTCTGCGCGCTGATGAGTTCCTGCACGTTGTTGCCGACCGGTTCGAGCCGGCCGCTCTCCGGGTTCCGCCACAGCAAACCGTAGCCGTGCGGCATACTGATGTTGCCCGGATAGATGTCGCCGGTCACCAGTGCCGGTACCAGCGCCTGCCCGTACTCGGTCGTCAGTTGCACCGTCTCTCCGTCGGCCACGCCGAGTTCGGCCGCCATCGACTGGTGCATCCGCAGATAGCTCTCGCGCTGCTTCTTGCGCCAATCGGGATCGCGATGAACGGTGTTGGCGTTGTAGTCGTTGCGTTCGCCGGTCTGCAGGATGAACGGGTACTGCGCGTTCTTGCGGAAATCGGTGTCGGCCGGGATCACCAGGCGGCGGAACAGGTCGAGCAAGAGCGGCGGGTTCAGAACCGCTTTGTGATCCGCCGTGCGCACCTGTTCCCAGTTGCGCTGAGGATCGACGCTACACAGCAGCACGCCCTCGGGGTGGTCGAGCAACTTCTGGAAGAGTTCCTCGATCGGATTGCCGTCGGCGCTGATGGTGCCGGCCTCGAGAAGCTCGCGCTGCCGCGTCATCGCGAACATCGTGCAGAGCCCCTTGATCAGCGTCAGCACCGGCGCCGGATCGCCGGCCTCGATGGCTTGTTCGAGCGCAGCGAAGGCCGGGTGCGAGCGGTAGTCGAGGCCCATCGCTTTGGCCAGCTCGTAGTAGATGAAGCACTCCTGCCGGGTCTCGGGCGGAGCCGGCAGCACCGGCCGCCGCAGGTGGAAGTATACTTCCGGGAACCCCCTGGGAAAGATCGCGCCTTCCCACTTCTCGTACCCGATCGGCGGCGGCAGCACGTAGTGCGCCATCCGCGCAGCCTCGGTCATCGCAGGATCGACGACCACCAGCAGGTCGAGGTGTTCGAACGCTTCGGTCATCTTGGGCGCGTCGGCGTAGGAGCAGATCGGGTTGCAGCCCTCGACGATCAGCGCGCGGATGCGATCGTCGCCCGCTTCGAGGATCTCTTCGGGCAACGCGTTGGGTGGCAGCAGGCCGCGGATCGCCGGGATGCCGGCGACGCGCGTGCGCGGCGGGGCGGCCGGTCTTTCCTCGGCCGTCAGTCCCGCACCGGTAAACAGCGTCACCGGAATGTTGGCGCCGTCGGGCGTACACATGTTGCCGGTGACGATGTGCAGCAACGCCGCCAGATAGCTGTTCTCCACCATGTAGCGCGCGTGACAGATGCCGAGGTGGGTGCGGATGCTGGCGCTCTTGGCGGTCGCGAAGCGTCGCGCCACCTTGCGGATGTCTTCGGCGTCGAGGTCGCAGAGCCCGGCGGCTCGCTCGGGCGTCACCAGCTCGGCGATGAAACGCGCCTCCTCCCAGCCGCGGGCGTGTTCGGCGACGAATTTCTCGTCGACCAGGCCTTCGCCGACGATCACGTTGAGCAACGCCAGCATGAAGTACAGGTCGGTGCCCGGACGGATCTGCAGGAACACGTCGGCCTTCTCGGCGGTCTCGTGACGGCGCGGATCGACGACGATCAGCGTTCGCTCCGGGTCCTTGGCGAGTTCGCGGATCACCGTGCGGGCGCGCTGGACGATGTGGCTCATCCAAGGGTTCGAACCGATGTCGAGGATCACCTCGGAACGCTCCCAGTTCTCCTCGAAGTCGATGCCCTCGCTGCCGAACACCAGACCGTTGACCAGGTACTTCTGCGTGAACTCCTGGGCCAGCGTGTTGTAGTGCCGGCGTGAGCCGAGCAGGTTGAGAAAGCCGACCGCGTAGACGAAGTCCAGGTGGTTGGCCTGACCGCCGCCGCCGATCAGCGAAACCGCCTCGGCACCGTGCCGGTCGACTATGCCGCCGATCCTTCCTGCGATCTCCGAGATCGCCTGCGCCCACGGTATCGCTGCGTAACTGCCGTCGAGCATGCGCTTGAGAGGCGTGGTCACGCGTTGCTCGTGGTCGACCAGTTTGGCGATCGTCAGCCCCTTGCTGCAAGTGTAGCCGCGGCTGAACGGATTGCTCTTGTCACCGCGGACCTTGGTGATCCGGTGCCCTTCTACCTGAACCTGCAGGCCGCAGTTGGTCGCACAAACGGTACATGCAGTGCTGTGCCAAACGCCGTCGCCGATACCCGCCATTTGCTCACCTCCGTGGGTCGCAGTCTCGCCGCGCGAGCCGCGACCCGATTATGTCTGTTGAAAAACCGTCCATCCGCCTGTTCAAAATGGTCCAGATGCAAGGCGCGCGCGAAAGCCGCGAGCGGAGGCGTAGCAGAGCTACGTCGTAGCGAGTGGCTTCGCGCGCACGAGCACCGAGTTGGCGAGGGGCGAACTCGAGTAGACAGGCGTGATCCTCGCACGTCGCCAGTTCCGCGCTCGTGGACCATTTTCAACAGGCTGCTATCACGCCGTCTTCGGAGTGTTAGCCGACGAGGCGAAGCGCTCCAAGTTCAATTTACCGCGAAAGTCGGCGAGCATCGCGTCGAGCGCGATGCCGGTGGCATCGAGGTCTTTGCTGCATGCACGCTCACGCCGTCGCCTCCGCCATCTGCTGCTTGGCGCCGGCGACGATGGTCTTTACGAAAGTCGATTTGATCTGCTCGACCGCCAGCAACCGCTTCGTGAGCGGCAGCGCCAGCAGAGCGCCCAGCGCCAGGTTCATCCCGCGGCTGGTGACACTGTCGGGATCGTCGAACAACATGTGGTGGACCGTGCCGCGTTCCACCGCCGACCTGATCAAGCGTTCGATGTTGTCTTCGGGGGTGAACACCCGCTTGGGCCGCGACTTCATCGACATCGCGTTGTTCTTGCACGCGACGTTGCAGGCGCCGCAGCCCAGGCAAGTGTCTTCGTCGATGCGCGCGGTGGCCTCGCCGAACTCGAGCGGAACGATCTTGACGGCCATCACCGGACACGCTTTCACGCAGCGCCCGCAGGCCTTGCACTTTTCATCGACGACCGTCGCCAGGTAGTTGCTGGTGTGCACCGCAGACTGGATGCCGTGGGTGTTGATCGCCTTTAACATTCCGCAGCAGCAGCCGCAGCAGTGACAGATGTAGCTGACTTCGTTCTTCACGTTGTCGGCGATGTGGACCATGTAGTTGTCGCGTGTGCGGCCCGCGATCTCGATCGCTTCTTCGGCCGAGACCTCGCGGCCGTAGCCGCGCCGGATCGCCCAGTCGGCCGAACCGTTGAGCGTGGTGCAGGTTTCCATGGGTTTCTTGCACGGGTTGCCGTGGTGCATCGCCTTGTGACGGCAGTAGCACAGGCCGACCGCGCGCAGCTTGGCGGTCTTCAGGATTTCGGTGGCCTGCTCGTAAGGCATGATCTCGGAACGCAGGTCGTCGGGAAGCGTCCTCTCGTGCGCGATCACCCTGCCGATCTGGGTTTCGCCGCCGAACGCGTTGGCGGAGAACGTCCGGTCTTCGAACATGTAGGCCGAAAGCAGATCGGCCAGCTTCTTGTTGGGCAGGTCCTTGTGCAGACGCATGAAGGTGAACTCGAAGAACCCGATGACGGTCGGCGCCAGCATGTAGAAAGGCTTGCCGTTGGTCGTGAAGTCCAGCACCAGTCCTTTCTCGGCCATGCGTTCGAGCGCGGCGCCGAGCCGCTCGGGCTCCTGCCCCAGGCGCCTGCTCAGAACGTCGAGCGGAGCCGGCGTCATCGGCATACGCGCACCGATCTGTGCTTCCTCCTCGGTGAAGCGCAGGCGCAGGATCTCGAAGAGTTCTTCGGCCGGCGGCGCTCCGATCGGATTCTTGTGCAGCCTCTGTTGAAGCTCCTGGTAGGGCTTCTGCATCGTCAGGTGTCCCATTTCTGTCTCTCCTTCGCCCTCGAGTCTCTCGTCAATCGGCCGAGCGGCTGCGCGTCGCTTTGCGTGTCATGGCCTTCAACTGCGCCACGCCTTCGGCGCCGAGCAGATTCACAGCGTTTGCTTGCGCGCGTTCCCAGGCCAGGACCGCATCTCGAAGAATCGTCTCACCGGCCGTGGTGAGCTGAAACGGACGCGAACGCTGATCCGGGGACGGGGCCTTCTCGATCCACCCGTTGGCGCGCATCCTCTCGATGTTGCGGCTCAGCGTCGAAGCGTCGATCTGCAGCCAGTCGCAGATCTGCGCGGCGCGCACCTGCTCGTGTTTGGCGGTCAGCGCCAGCACGATCATCTGGCTGACCGTCAGCCCGAGCGGCCGCAGTTCCCCCTCGTAGATCCCGCTCATGATCCGGTTGAGCATCCGCACCTGGTTGCCCACGCACTCGCGCGCCATGAATTCGACAACCGTCTGTGTCCGCTTGGGCCTCATGAATCGTTGGTTGCAGATACAACGCTTGCACAGGCAACGGAAGTACCCCCGTGCAGATTTTTTCCGCTGTCCGTCGCCCGAGGCGCCGCCGGCCCTCGCGCACGTCGGCACAAATCAAGCCAAGAACTGACATCGGTCATACTTTTTCTGCCTACCCGCAGGTAGACCCGTCCGCGTGTCGGCACAGCGGCGAGTTCCCCACGAAAGCGGTCCGAAGGGCGAGCGCACCCGGACGACGATCCTGGAGGCGGCCGAACAGGTTTTTGCCGAAAAGGGCTACGCCGCCTCGCGACTCGAAGAAGTCGCCGCGCGGGTCGGAATCAAGCGCGCCTCGATGGTCTACTACTTCCAGGACAAGCGAGAACTCTACGACGCGGTGCTGAGCGACATCTTCGGCGAGTTGCTCGACCGTTACGAGACCGCGTTGGCGGCCCGTACTCCGCTTCCCGAACGCATCGAGGCGGTCATCGACGCGTGGGTCGGTTACGTCGCCGAGAGGCCGAGCGTGGCGCGCCTGATGCTGTGGGAGGCCGCCAACGGATCGCAGAAGCGCGTCGCGATCGCGGCGGCCCACGGTACGGCGGTCATCGCGACCCTCGAGAACGCGATCGGCCAGGGCCAACGCGAGGGCATCTTCCACCCCATCGACCCGATCCACTTCATCTTCACCATCGTCGGCGCGACCGTGTTCCTGGTCGCGGCCACGCCGCGCATCGTCGCCGACTTGCCGTTCGATCCGCTCAGCCCCGAGCAACTCCAGGCGCACCGCAACGAACTGCTCGGCATCTCGCGGCGCCTGCTGGGTACCAGCCCCGCTCCATTCGACAGCGATGCCCCGGCGGCGACGCTCGCGCACGGCACGGCGGCGCGAGCGTGAGTGTTCAGCTACCAGAGTCATCGCGCACACAGGCGCGCGGGAGACTACATCCATGCCAATGACACGACGTGATTTTCTGCGCTCGCTCGGTGCCACGACGGTATTGCTGTCGCTGGGCCGCCTCGACTTCGCACACGCGGCCGGCGAGAGCGGCAGCGGCGCAGCCACGCTTCCGCCGGTCGCGGCGTACCGGAGCTGGGAAGACGTGATGCGCAAACAGTGGAGCTGGGACCGCGTGGTGCGCTGCACCCACAACCGCTCCAACTGCATGTCGGCATGCGCGTGGGACGTCTACGTCAAGGACGGAATCGTTTGGCGCGAAGAGCAGGCCCACACTTACGACGAAGGTGGCCGCGACGGCACGCCCGACTTTTTCCCGCGCGGCTGCCAGAAGGGCGCCTGCTACAGCAAGCTGATGACCTCACCGCAGCGCCTTCGCTATCCGATGGAGCGCGTGGGCGAACGCGGCAGCGGCAAGTGGAAGCGTATCAGCTGGGACCAAGCGCTCGACAAGGTCGCCGACGCCGTCGTCGCCGCTGCCACCGCGCACGGCACCGAAACCATCGTCGGCATGCCGGGTCCCAACTTCGACCACGGCCCCGATTCGGCCGCCGAGTTCCGCCTGCTGCGTACTTTGGGCGCGACCACCATCGACACCTTCGCCGGCATCGGCGACGTGCCGGTGGGCATCACCCAGACCTACGGCATGTTCATGAACGACGGCACGATCGACGACTACTTTCGTTCCGACTTCATCGTGCTGTGGTGTGCCAACCCGCTCTACACGCGCATCCCCGACATGCACTTCATCATCGAGGCGCGCTACCGCGGCGCCACGGTCGCGGTCGTCAGCCCCGACTACAACGCCACGGCGACCCGTGCAGACGTGTGGCTCAATCCCAAGATCGAGACCGACGCCGCGCTGGCACTGGCGATGGCCCAGGTGATGCTGGCCGAGAACCTGCACAGGGCCGATTACGTCAAGGAACAGACCGACCTGCCGTTCCTGGTGCGCACCGACAGTGGAAAGTTTCTGCTCGAACGCGACGTGGTCGCGGGCGGTCGCGAAGACGCGTTCTACCTGTGGGACGAAGCGACCAGCGCGCCGGCGCTCGCGCCGGGCTCGCAAGGCATGTCCAAGCCGTCGCTGGCTCTGGGCGACCTTCGCCCCGCTCTGCAAGGCCGCTGGAAGGTCAAACTCGCCGACGGCGCGATGGCCGAGGTCGAGCCGCTGTTCGAACAGCTGCGCCGTCAGCTCGACGCACGCTCGACGCCGGAGATGGCCGAGAAGATCACCGGCGTCGGCGCCGCGACGATCCGTGACGTCGCCCGCCGGATGGCAGCTGCCAAGGCGACGCTGATCTACGCCTCGACCGGCGCGTGCAAGCACTACCACAGCGACCTGATGCACCGCTCGTTCGCACTGCTGGTGGCGCTGACCGGAAGCCAGGGACGTCCCGGCGGCGGCGTACGCCTGGGATCCTGGTGGGGAGTGGCGGGCTGGGACGACATCGGTCTCGGCGGTCCCTCCACGTTGATGAAGACCATGATGCGGCTGACCGGCCGCCCGGCCGTGCGCGACATCGAAGGCTACATGGTCAAGAAGGCGCAGGAAGAGACCACCACGATGGAGCTGCCGTGGCTGCACGTGCACGGCGGCTACGATCGCGTGATGGGCAATCCGGCCTACAACGACCCCGACAATCCGCTCTCGATGGACGAAGCGATCAAGCAGTCGTTCGAACACAAGTGGTTGCCGATCCATCCCGCGCCCGGCAAGGATCCCAAAGTCTTCCTGGTCAATTCGATCAATCCGCTGCGGCGCTGGGCCGCTCCGCAGATCGCGCTCGAACACCTGTGGCCCAAGTTCGACCTGATCGTCAACGTCAATGCTCAGATGTCGACCACCGGCATGCACAGCGACATCCTGCTGCCGGCCGCGGCGTTCTACGAAAAGGTCGGCATCAAGTACGCGTGGGCGTTCATTCCCTACCTGGTGCTCAACGATCAGGCGGTCAAGCCGCAGGGCGAGTCGCGCAACGAGTGGTGGATATTCGGCAACCTCGCCAAGCGCATCCAGCAACGTGCGCGCGCACGCGGCGTCACCACCGCCAAGGACGGTTTCGCCAACGACCGCGACCTGTCGCGCTACTTCGACGACGTCTACAGCGAAGGCGGAATCTTCGATCCCGACGACGTGCAGACCGGAATGAAGTACATCTTCGAGAACTCCGAAGTCTGCGAAGGAACGACCTGGGACGAGTCCATAAAGCGCGGGCTGGTTCCGGTAAAGAAGCACGCTCCGTACGGGTTCCTCAACCACATCAGCAGCGACATCGACTTCACCAAGCCTCTGTACCCCAACTCGTGGCAGACCGACGCCAAGGAATCGTGGCCGACCATCACCGGACGCCAGCAGTTCCGCATCGAACACGAGTGGTTCGTCGCGGCCGGCGAAGCCTTGCCGGTCCACAAGAACCCGCCGGCGGCCGGCGGCAAGTATCCGCTGCGCATGACCGGCGGACACACACGCTGGAGCATCCACACCATCTGGCGGAGCCAGCCCGACCTGCTGCGATTGCAGCGCGGCGAGCCGGTGCTCTACATGAACGCCGACGACGCCGCCGCCCGCGGAATTACCGACAACGACCGCGTACGCACGTCCAACGACGTCGGCACGTTCGAGTGCATCGTCAAGACCGCACCGTCGATGCAACCCGGACAGGTGGCGATCTATCACGCCTGGGAGAATTTCCAGTTCACCAAACACAAGGGTCAGCAGGAGCCGATTCCGGGACCGTGGAAGAGCCATCACCTCGCCGGCGGCTACGGGCAGATCCACGTCCGCAGTTCGTACTCGGGGCCCAACTTCGCTCCGCGTGGCGTGGCCGTGGACGTGCAGAAAGTCTGAGGCAGCGCAGCGGGAAATCGTTTCGGACGGGAGTTGTCATTGGAACCGATTGCGGACGAGGAAGGATCACCATGCTGCTGACACGACGTGATTTTCTGCGCTCGGTCGGAGCCGCGACGCTGGCGCTGTCGCTGGGCCGCCTCGACTTCGCACGCGCCGCCGGGCAGAGCACCAGCGACGCAGCGATGCTTCCGCCGGTCGCGCCGTACCGGGGCTGGGAAGACGTTTTCCGCCAGAACTGGACCTGGGATCGCGTGGTGCGCTGCTCGCACAACCGCTCCAACTGCATGTCGGCGTGCGCGTGGGACGTTTACGTCAAAGACGGAATCGTGTGGCGCGAAGAGCAGGCCCACACCTACGACGAAGGCGGGCGCGGCGGCGCGCCCGACTTCTTCCCGCGCGGCTGCCAGAAAGGAGCCTGTTACAGCAAGGTGATGACCTCGCCGCAGCGCCTTCGCTATCCGATGGAGCGGGTCGGCGAACGCGGCAGCGGCAAGTGGAAGCGCATCAGCTGGGACGAAGCGCTCGACAAGGTCGCCGACGCCGTCGTCGCGGCCGCCACCGCGCACGGCACCGAGACGATCATCGGCAATCCGGGTCCGAACTTCGACCACGGCCCCGACTCTGCCGCCGAGATCCGTCTGCTGCGCGCCATCGGTGCAACCAGCCTCGATTCCTTCGCCGGCATCGGCGACATGCCCATAGGCACCACCCAGACCTACGGCATGTTCATGAACGACGGGACCATCGACGACTATTTCCGCTCCGACTTCATCGTGCTGTGGTCGGCCAACCCGCTCTACACGCGCATTCCCGACATGCACTTCATTACCGAAGCGCGCTACCGCGGAGCAACGGTGGTGGTCGTCAGCCCCGATTACAATCCCACTGCGATGCACGCCGACGTGTGGCTCAATCCCAGGATCGAGACCGATGCGGCGCTGGCACTGGCGATGGCCCAGGTGATCCTCGCCGAGAAGCTGCACAAAGCCGACTACGTCAAGGAACAGACCGACCTGCCGTTCCTGGTGCGCACCGACAACGGCAGGTTCCTGCTCGAACGCGACGTGGTAAGCGGCGGCCGCGAAGAGGCCTTCTACCTGTGGGACGAAGCGCAGAACGCCGCGGTACTCGCGCCGGGTGCGAAGGGCATGTCGAAGGCGTCGCTGGCACTGGGTGACATTCGCCCGGCCTTGCAAGGGCGCTGGAAGGTCGAACTCGCCGACGCAACTTCAGTGGAGGTCGAACCGCTCTACGAACAACTGCGCCGCCGCCTCGACGCGGAGTCGACGCCCGAACTCGCCGAGAAGACCACCGGCGTCAGCGCCGGCCTGATCCGCAACGTCGCACGGCAGATGGCCTCGGCAAAGTCGGCGCTGATCTACGCGTCGACCGGCGCCTGCAAGCACTACCACGCCGACCTCATGCACCGCTCCTACGCTTTGCTGATGGCGCTGACCGGCAATCAGGGCCGCCCCGGCGGCGGTCTGCGCATGGGCACCTGGTGGGGAGTGTCCGGCTACGACGAGCTCGGGTTTGGCGGAGTCTCGTCGCTGGCCAAAGCGCTGATGCGGCTGACCGGCCGGCCCGCGGTGCGCGACGTCGAAGCCTTCATGATGCAGCGCTCGAGCCAGGAAGGAACCTCCGCGGAGTTGCCGTGGCTGCACGTGCACGCCGGCTACGCCGGCGTGATGGGCGACCCGGCCTACAACGACCCGGCCAACCCGCTCAGCACCGACCAAGCACTGAAAATCTCACTCGAACGCAAGTGGGTCCCCATCCACCCGGCGCCCGGCAAGGATCCGAAAGTCTTCCTGGTAAATTCGATCAACCCGCTGCGGCGCTGGCCCGCCCCGCAGATCGCGCTCAAACATCTGTGGCCCAAGCTCGACATGGTCGTCAGCATCAACGTCCAGATGTCGACTACCGGAATGCACAGCGACGTGCTGCTGCCGGCCGCCGCGTTCTACGAAAAGATCGGCATCAAGTACGCGTGGGGTTTCCTGCCCTACCTGGTGCTCAACGACAAGGCCGTCGAGCCTCAGGGCGAATCGCGCAACGAGTGGTGGATCTTCGGCAGCATCGCCGAACGCATCCAGAAACGCGCCCGCGCCGGCAACGTCGCGGTCGCGAAGGACGCGTTCGGCAACCCGCGTGATCTGTCGCAACTGTTCGACGGTTACAGCGAAAACGGCCTCTTCGATCCCACCGACCCGCGCACCGGGATGAACTACATCTTCGAGCACTCCGAGGTATGTGGAGAAACGACCTGGGATGAAGCGATCAAACGCGGCGTGATCCCGATCAAGCGCAATCAACCGTACGGCTTGCTCAACAACATCTGCAGCGACGTCGACTTCACGCAGCCGCTGTATCCCAACTCGTGGCAGGTCGACGGCAAGGAGTCGTGGCCGACGGTGACCGGCCGCCAGCAGTTCCGCCTCGAACACGAATGGTACGTCGCGGCCGGCGAGGCCTTGCCGGTACACAAGAACCCGCCCGCCGCGGGCGGCAACTATCCGCTGCGGATGACCGGCGGTCACACGCGCTGGAGCATCCACACGCTCTGGCGCGGCCAGGCCGACCTGCTGCGCCTGCAGCGCGGCGAGCCGGTGCTGTACATGAACGCCGACGACGCGGCCGCCCGCGGCATCGCCGACAACGACCGCGTGCGCACCTTCAACGACGTCGGCAAGTTCGAGTGCCTGGTAAAGAGCGCGCCCTCGCTTCAACCCGGGCAGGTCGTCATCTACCACGCGTGGGAGAACTTCATGTTCGCGGGCCATCGAGGACAGCAGGAGCCGATCCCGGGGCCCTGGAAGAATCTGCACCTGGGCGGCGGCTACGGACAGATTCACATCCGCGGCGCTTACGCCGGTCCCAACTTCGGACCGCGCGGCGTCACGGTCGAAGTGCAGAAGGTTTGACGAGATTTCGAGCAGGAGAAGACGGCTATGAGCAATCGAGTCTTGATCGCCGGCGTCGGCATGGTGCCGTTCAAGAAACCCGGACACAGCGATCCTTACGACGTGATGGGCGGCGAGGCCGCACGCGCCGCACTCGCTGACGCGGGAATTGCCTACACCGAAGTCCAGCAGGCCTACGCGGGTTTCGTACTCGCCGACAGCTGCGCCGGGCAGGCCGCCCTCTACCGCGTCGGCATCACCGGTATTCCGATCTTCAACGTCAACAACAATTGCGCCAGCGGCAGCAGCGCCTTCTACCTGGCCGCGCAGGCGGTCGGTTCGGGAGCCGTCGATTGCGCACTGGCGGTCGGCTTCGAACAGATGGAGCCCGGCGCGATCGGGGTGATCTTCCCGAACAAGACCAATCCGGTCGAAAGGCACTCGCGCGCGGTGGCCGCGTTGATGGACCTGACCGAGGAAGAACTGGCGCTGCCGCCGGCGGTGATGCTGTTCGGCTGCCAGTGCGAACTGTTGCAGAAAGAGACCGGCATGGCCGAGAGCACGCTCGCCCAGGTCGCGATCAAAGCCCGCCGCCACGCCGCCGACAATCCCAACGCGATCTTCCGCGACCCACTGACCGTCGAGCAGATACTGTGGGGAGCACCGATCTATCGCGGCCTGCGCAAGCTGTTCGCGTGCCCGCCGAGCTGCGGCGCGGCATCGGTGGTGGTGTGCAACGAAGACTTCGCGCGCAAGCACGGCATCCGAAGCGACATCAGCCTGATCGGGCAAGGCGTGTGCAGCGACCGCGACGAGTTTTTCAAGGGCGATCCGCAGGACGTGATGTTCCGCGCGCTCAGCCGCAGCGCCGCGCAAGCGGCCTACGCCGACGCCGGCGTCGGCCCCGACGACATCGACGTCATCGAACTGCACGACTGCTTCACCAGCAACGAGATCATCACCTACGCCGCGCTCGGACTGTGCGCGAGCGAAGACATGGAAAAGTTCGTACTCGACGGCGACAACACCTACGGCGGCAAGGTGGTCGTCAACCCCTCGGGCGGCCTGCTGGCCAAAGGACATCCGCTCGGCGCGACCGGACTGGCGCAGCTGACCGAACTGGTTTGGCAACTGCGCGGCCAGGCCGGAACCAGGCAGGTCGAAGGCGCCCGCACCGCGCTGCAACACAACGGCGGACTCGGCAGCGCCGGTTTCGTCAACATCCTGCAGCGCAGCTGAGGGGTCGTGAAGCTGAGGTCGTCAAACTTCGCAGGCAGACGCGTGCCACACATCTGCAACTGTGCTATTGCGCGCGACGGCGCAGCATCGAGCGCTATGAGAGAGCACTTTCGTTGCGCGCTGCGTTAAGCGCTGCGTGTAGCAGCGGGACAGACCGGGAGGTTTCCATGTTCATCGAACCAAGTGACCGGGCAGTTGGTAGTCAGGATGCGGAGGAGATCGAGAGCGAAGCCGGCCGCGCTTCCAAGATCACCGCCGTGCCCGAAGGCGCCGAGTGGAACAGCGTCGAAAGTACCATCCTGCAGCGGCGCAGCATTCGTAAGTACAAAAAGGCTCAGGTGCCGGCGCACGTGATCCGGCGAATGCTCGAGATGGGCCGCTACGCGCCGTCTCAGGGCAACTGTCAGCCGTGGAAATTCGTCGTCGTCCGCGACGCCGAGTTGATCCAAGGCATGGAGGACTTCTGTGTCGCCGAGTGCAAGAAGCTGTCGCGCGGCATCGATTACACCATTCAGCCGCCGGGTTCCCTCATGCGCTCGGTCACGCGCGCCAAGGCCAAACTCTTCAATCGCTTGCAGCCGAACATGATGAACCCGGTACCGATCACTGCGATCACCGCGATCGCGCAGGGACGTTTCGCGGTGTTCCACCGAGCCCCGACCGTCATCCTGCTGCTGATGGACAAACGCGGCATCGGCGTGCCGGCGATCGACATCGGCATCTGCGGCACCAACATGGTCCTGGCGGCGCAGAGCCTCGGGCTCGGCACGTGTTGGATCGGCTTCTCCAAGTTCCTCAACCAGAGTCCGAAGTGGTGTGAGAAGTTCGGAGTCGAAGAACCCTACGAGATATCCGAAGCGATCACGGTGGGATACACGGTCGGCAACCCCACGCACATGATCGCGCGCGAAACCCACGAGATCGCCTGGTTCGAAGGCGGCAAGAAACAAGTTCTGTACTAGCAGCCTGTTGACAATGGCCCAACTGCTGCGTTGCGTGCGACACCACTCGCTACGACGTACTGGAAGTACGCCTCCGCTCGTTGTTTTTCGCGCGCGCCTTGCATCTGGACCATTTTGAACAGGCTGATGGACGGTTTTTAAACACGCTACTAGCGGAGGAACGACATGGCTCTGTTGTCAAAAAGCGAACGACGTCACTTCCCCGAATGGGACGATCCGGCCCAGTGTCAATTCCATCGCGTTAGCATCGACCTCGACAAGTGCGACGGCTGCAAGCTCTGCACGCTCGTGTGTCCAGCCGTCGTCCTCGAGTTGTTCGACGTCGGCGGCAAGAAGAAGGCCCGCGTCAAGGAGAACCATCGTGGCTGTGTCAGTTGCAACAACTGCTACGCGATCTGCGAGAATGGAGCCATCGAGGCTTCGGTCGGCTACGACTTCGTCGGCTACTACCGCGTGCTCGGCCGCGGTGAATTCTCGAAACCCCGAAACTTCTGAACCACGGCACGGCGACTGTGCGGGGTCACGTGCAAGAGGCGGCCCCAAACTCGCACCGGCAATTCTCGAACCCGGACACGACGGTTGTCCGTAAGAACGAAGGCAGGAGAACAGCGTGAAAGCGTATCGGATGACCAAATGGCAGGCGGCACCGGAATTCTGCGACGTCGACATCCGCGAGCCCGGCCCCGGTGAAGTGCTGGTCAAGATCGGCGGCGCCGGCGTGTGTCACTCCGACCTGCACGTCATGGAATACCCAGAGGGCGCGCTGGCGTATCCGCTGCCGTTCACGCTCGGCCACGAAAACGCCGGTTGGGTCGAGCGCGTGGGGCCAGGCGTGCGCGACGTGACCGCCGGTGAAGCTGTGGCGGTGTACGCGGTGTGGGGTTGCGGCCGCTGCCCCGCGTGCCTGGTCGGCGCCGACAATTACTGCGAGCGCGCACCTGCGTTCTTCGGCGGCGGGCTCGGATTCGACGGCGGCATGGCCAGCCACATGATCGTACCGTCGGCGCGCTTTCTGTGCCCGCTCGGCGGCCTCGATCCGCGCCAGGCCGCGCCGCTGACCGACGCCGGCCTGACCACCTATCACGCCGTCAAACGCTCGCTTTCGGTACTCACGCCCGGATCCACCGCCGTCGTGATCGGGGTGGGCGGCCTCGGTCAGATGGCCGTGCAGATCCTCAAAGCAATGTCGCCCGCGCGCGTGGTCGCCGTCGATGTCTCGGCCGAAAAACTCGCGTCCGCCAAAGCCCTCGGCGCCGACGCAGTGGTCGTCTCGGACGACCGCGCCGCCGCCAACGTCACCGAACTCACCGGCGGCACCGGCGCAAAGTTGGTACTCGACGTGGTCGGCTCCGACGCCACGCTGCAACTAGCCGCCAGCGTCACGCAACGGCTCGGCCACCTGACGCTGGTCGGGATTGCCGGCGGTTCGTTGACGTTCAACTACATGGGAGTACCGACCGAAGTCTCGCTGGCCTCGACGTTCTACGGAAGCATCCCCGAACTGGGCGAAGTCATGACTCTGGCCCGCCAGGGAAGGATCAAGACCCAAGCCGAGCTGTTCCCGCTCGAGCAGACACCGCAAGTCTACCAACGCATGCGAGAGGGAAAGATACAGAGCCGCGCCGTCATCACGCCGAACGGGTGACGTCGGTAGCGATAGCGCTACCGTTTGCCGACCGCGATGAATCAACCGACTGACAAAGACCCGGGAGGAAGGGACCTGCCATGACACCGCCAGACATCGACTTCGATCTGTCAGAAGAAGAACGCAACATTCGCGACCTCGTCCACAAATTTGCCGAGCAGGTCATGCGCCCGGCCGGCCAGGCTCTGGACCGACGTTCGGCCGAAGAGGTCATCGCGCGCGACTCGGTGCTGTGGGAAGTCCACAAGAAGTGGAACGACCTGGGCGTACACATGTTCGCCGCCGAACCCGGCGCGTTCACGCCGGCGCAACTGGCGCGTCTGACCTGCATCGTCACCGAAGAATTGGGTTGGGGCGATGCCGGGCTGGCGATCAGTCTGGGTGCCTCCGAGTTTCCGGCAATGCTCGCCGGGACGACGCAGAACCCCGATCTGATGGCCGCCTTCCCGGTCAGCAAGATCGGCTGCTGGGCGATCACCGAACCCGATCACGGCAGCGACTCGCTCGACATGGGCGCCGATCCCAAGCGCCCGGGCCTGATAAAGCCCAACTGTGTGGCGCGCCGCGACGGCGACTTCTACGTCATCAGCGGACAGAAGGCCGCGTGGGTGTCCAACGGCACCGTCGCCGACACCGCAGCGCTCTACTGCGCCGTCGATAACGGTGAAGGCGCCAACGGCTACGGCGTTTTCCTGGTCGATCTCACCGCTCGCGGCGTGACCCGGGGCCGCCCGCTCGAGAAGCTCGGACAAAGGGCGCTACCGCAGGGCGAAGTGTTCTTCGACGACGTGAAGATTCCGCTCACGCACATGGTGATCCCGGCCGAAATGTACCCGATGGGAATCGAGCTGACGCTGTGCAGCGCCAACGGGTTCATGGGAGCCACGTTCGTCGGCTGCGCGCGCGCCGCCTACGAGATGGCGCTCGCGTACGCCAAGGAGCGCGTGCAGGGCGGCCGCCCGATCATCGAGCACCAGGCCGTCAAGATGAAGCTGTTCGAGATGTTCCGTAAGGTCGAGGCCGCACGCGCGCTCAACCGTCGAGTGGTGCTCTACAACACCGTCCACAACCCCTTCGTCGGAGCCCCCGAGGGCAGTTTCCCGGCGGTGCAGTTCGCGATCGCGTCGAAGATCACGTCCACGCAGACGTCGTTCGACGTGGCATCCGACGCGTTGCAGATCTTCGGCGGCAACGGGCTCAGCTACGAGTACCCGATCGAGAAGGTGCTGCGCGACGCGCGCGCATCGATGATCGAAGACGGCACCAACGACGTGCTCGCGCTACACGCGGCCGAGCGGCTCTGATTGGAGACACCGGCGGGGTAGGCACGGGTTCTACCCCACCGGTGTTTCAAACGTTGCGCGCGAGCCGTTCGAACACGCGCGCTTCGGTGTCGCGAATCGCCGACACCACGGCCGCCGCGACTTTGCCGGCCGCCGCGACTTTGCCGGCCGCCGCGACGTTGCCGGCCGCCGCGACGTTGCCGGCCGCCGCGACGTTGACCGGCGCGGCATCGACCGCACCGACGGTTCGCGCCGCACCAGCGGCACTGACGTTCTGCGCCGCACCGGTGGCGCTGGCGTTCTGCGCCGCACCGGCCGCACTGCCGGTTTGCGCCGCGCCGCCCGCGAAGGCGCGCAGGTGCTCGGCCAGCGTGGTCCACAAACGCGCCGACTCGCGCATCGCTTCGACGTCGGCCGCCTGCACGCCTGCGTATCCGGCCGCGCACGCCTCCTGCAGGAACGCCGCGTACATCAGCCGGAAGTTGCCGCCGCCGGTGCCGAACGATTCGATACATCCGGCAGCGTAGCGCGCCAGTGCCGCTCCGGCCGGACGCGCCAGAAACTCGGGTAGGCGCTCGGCCAGGCGCGCCAGCCCGACCACGCCGCTGGTCGCGGTAACAGCCATTCCCTCGGGCACATCGATGTCGTTGCCATCGTTGTCGGTCATGCGCTCGGCCGCGCGTCGCACCGCCAACGCGTAGGCCTGCGCCAGGTCGCTGGTGATACGGCCGCTGTGGAACTTCCCCCACAGGTTGTAGGTCGAGATGAAGTCCTTCGGATTGCGGCTGGCCGCCAGCGCCTGGTACGCACACGGCTGCGCCGCCTCGTCGATGCGATCGGCGACGAAGGCCTTGCCGGCGTTGTCGTCGAATCCGACCAGCACGAATCGGTGCGCCGGGAAGTGGACCTTGAAGTCCCGGTAGTCCAGATACAGAGCGTCGCCCGACAGCATCGTCGGACGGCCGGCGAGCACCTCGTCGCGTACCACCAGCCAGGCCTTCGCGTCGTCGAGTTCCATCTGCTCGGTGTAGTCGAGGCCCAGCGCGTCGGCGAGATCGACTTCCATCGATGCACTGCGGCCGAACATCAACACGGCGGGGTCGTACATCGGCGACTCCACCAGCACGAAGTGCACACCCGAGCCGAGGCCGAAGACCGCGGGCTCGCTGAGTTCGACGCCGCAGTAGTGGCGGATCAGGTTGCGCATCGCGGTGCTGCCGCAGTGCTGCCCCGGAACGTTGCGGTAATTCTCGATCCTGTACCTGTCCATGCCGGTGTTGCGGCCTCCTACCCTTTCACCGCGACGATACCTGCTCTCCCTACCCCATCACGGCGCTGCGTCGTCTCCTACCCTTTCACCGCGACGATGCCCTTTTCCTTGTCGTAGACGATGCCCTGGTGAGGAACGCGGCCGGCGTTGATGAAGCTGCTGCGCAACTGCCGGCCCAGGATCTGCTCGGCGCGGTGCCCGAGCGCGATCAACTTGTCGATGTCGATGCCGGTGGAAACGCCCATCTCTTCGAACATGCCCACCAGGTCTTCGGTGCAGGTGTTACCCGAGTAGCCGTGGTGGTAGTCGGCGGCGCCGGTCTTGGGCTGGCCGCCGATCGCACCCAGCGAAGTGTCGAAATGGCGGAAACCGTAGGTCAGTCCGATCATCGAATTGGCCACGCCCCAGCCGCGCGTGTCGTGGAAGTGGACGACGACCTCGTCGGTGGTGAAACCGTGGGCGAGCACGTACTCGTAGAAGGCGCTGACCTGGCGCGGATTGGCCGACCCGGTGGTATCGCCGAAACCGATGATGGTCGCACCGATGTCCTTCCACCACTGCCCCATCTCGGCGGCCTGCTGCACCGGCACGTCGCCGTTGATCGGGCAGCCGAAGCTGGTCAGCACCCAGCCGAACACCGCGTGGCCGGCATCCAGCGACGCGCGCGTCATCTGTTCGAGCACGCGCTTGTTTTCGTCGTGGCCCATGTTGACGTTGGCGCGGTTGTGGGCCTCGCTGGCCGATATCACCATCGCGATCTCGTCGACCCCGTAGCCTTCTTCTTTGCTGTCGATTGCTCGCTGAATGCCCTTCATGTTGGTGCAGATGCCGCGGTACTCGACGCCCTTCTTGCGCGGAATGCGGCGCAGCACTTCTTCGGCGTCGGCGAACTGCGGCAGGTAGCGCGCGTGCGCGAAACTCGTCGCTTCCATCTTGGTGATGCCGGCCTCGACCATGCCGGTGATCATCTCGACTTTGAGGTCGGTGGCGACGACGTTGCCTTCGTTCTGCAAGCCGTCGCGCGCCCAGCACTCGCCCATCACCACCCGCTTGGGCAGCACCATCTCGTGAAGCTTCCTCAAATCGCTCATTTGCCAACCTCCCGCGCCACTGGATGCCCGAAACCGCGTTCCGCGAAAAGCCTCACGTCCGCAGCGGTGCTCAACTGCGAAGCGCTTCCAGATCGCGGAACGCCTCCAGCGCCGCGGGGTTGGCCAGCGCGTCGCGGTTCTTGACCTCCTGGCCGTGGATTATCCTGGTGACCGCCAGCTCGACCTTCTTGCCGCTGATGGTGCGCGGGATTTCCGGCACCGCGATGATCTTGGCGGGCACGTGGCGAGGCGTGGTGTTCTTGCGGATCTGAGTGCTGATCTTGGAGGCCAGAGTTCCGTCCAGGCCGAGGCCCGGGCGCAGCACCACGAACAGCACCACGCGAACGTCGTCCTGCCACTGCTGCCCGACCACCAGGCAATCGACCACCTCGTCGATCGCTTCGACCTGACGGTCGATCTCGGCGGTGCCGATGCGCACCCCGCCCGGATTGAGCGTCGCGTCGGAGCGGCCGTAGACCACCACGCCGCCCTCGGGTGTCATCTCGATGTAGTCGCCGTGGCGCCACACGCCCGGATACTCCGAGAAGTACGCGTCGAGGTACTTGGCGTTACCCGCGTCGTCCCAGAAATAGATCGGCATCGACGGGAACGGCGCGGTGCACACCAGTTCGGCTTTTTCCCCTACCACCGCGCGTCCGCGCTCGTCCCAGGCCTCGACCCGCATGGCGAGTCCGCGCTTCTGGATCTCGCCCGCATAGACCGGGCTGATCGGCGAGCCGAGCATGAAGCACGAGATGATATCGGTGCCGCCGCAGATCGAAGCCAGTTGCAGGTCCTGTGCGATCTCGCGGTAGACCCACTCGAAGCCTTCGACCGACAGCGGCGAGCCGGTCGACAAGATCGCGCGCAGGTGGCTCAGGTCGAAGTCCGTACCGGGCCGGATGCCGGCCTTCTCGCACATACCGAGGAACTTTGCGCTGGTGCCGAACACCGAGATCTTCAGGTCGGCGGCCATCTTCCACAGCGCCGCCGCGTCCGGGTGCGCGGGGCTGCCGTCGTAGAGCACCAGCGTCGAGCCCGCCAGCAGCGAACTCACCACCCAGTTCCACATCATCCAGCCGCAGGTCGTGAAGTAGAAGACCACGTCGTCGCGGCCCAGATCGGTGTGCAGCAGCAGTTCCTTGGCGTGCTGCACCAAGGTACCGCCTGCGCCGTGGACGATGCACTTGGGAACCCCCGTCGTGCCCGACGAGTACATGATGTACAGCGGGTGATCGAAAGGCAGTTGCGCGAACTCGATCTCGCGGGCGTCGTTGGCGAGCGCGTTTTCCCACGAGATCGCCTTCGGCACGGCGGCGATGTCAGGCGCGGCGCTGACGAACGGCACCACCACGACGCGCTCGATCGAATCGATCTCGGCGGCGACGTGAGCGGCGCGTTCCAGGCAGTCGAACGACTTGCCGTTGTAGAAGTAGCCGTCGGCGCTGATCAGGACCTTCGGTCTTATCTGGCCGAAGCGGTCCATCACGCCCTTGAAGCCGAAGTCGGGGCTGCACGAAGACCAGATCGCACCGAGGCTGGTCGCCGCCAGCATCGCGACCAGCGTCTCGACGCGGTTGGGCATGAAGCCCGCCACGCGATCGCCGGCTACGACGCCGGCGTCCGACAGAAAACGCGCCAGCCGCGCGGTCATTGCGTAAAGCTCGGCGTAGCTGATGCGGGCGTCGACCTCGCCGCCTTCGCGCACCGAGATCAAAGCCGGGCGCGCGTCGCGAAAGCGCAGCAGGTTCTCGGCGAAGTTCAGCCGTGCGCCGTCGAACCAGCGCGCGCCCGGCATCACCGGATTCTCGAGGACGCTTCGATACGGCTGCGAGTGCACGACGCCGGCGAAGTGCCACAGCGATTCCCAGAAGTCGGCCGCCTCGGTTATCGACCAATCGTAGAGCGCATCGTAGTCGTGGATGGTCAGGCCGTAGCGCTCGTTCACGAAGGCGATGAAGCGCGTCAGATTCGCCCGCGCGATGCGCTCGGGCGACGGAGTCCAAAGAGGCTCGGACACTGGCGGGATCCTCCTCGTCGCGCGCTCAGAGCTTGGCGGCGGCCACCAGGCCCAGAGCCTCGTTGCAGCCGTCCTCGATCATCGACGCGCGCGCGTCGCGCATCAATTTCTCGACCGGGTACTCGCGGCTCAGGCCGTTGCCGCCGAAAATCTGCACCGCTGCACTGGCGGTCTCGAACGCGGTCTGGGCGGCGAACGGCGCCGCGAACTTGCGGACCGTGTCGCGGATCTCACCCTCTCGAGCGCTCAGGCTCATCTCGATATCGGTCAATGGCATCCCGGTCCTCCCTGCGTCGCTACCCGGTGGGGCTTTATCCTACCGGTTGCGGGAAGAGCAACCGCGCGCCGCTGCGGGCTCCCGGCCGCGTCGCGGCGCCCGCCGCGCGAGGTAACGATCGCCGAACGCGTGCATCGGCGGCCGGGACGATCTCATTCTCTGCCAAGTTAGCGGCGAACCGTAGCCAACCCGACGCGCCCTGCCGCGCGTGACATCCATCAAGCCGCGCGCTGACCGCTGCGCTTCGCTCAGCTGCCGCTGCGCGCTAGAAGGCTCGCCGGGCTCGTCGTCGCGACGCGACAGCCCGGGAGGAAAGCCGTGGAAGAAAAATACGATGTGATCGTGATCGGTGCCGGCATCGGCGGAGCGACCTGCGCCGCGCTGCTGGCGCGGCGCGGCGTCAAGACCTTGCTGGTGGACCAGAACGCGATCCCGGGCGGCAAGGCTATCACGATGGCCAAGCAGGGTTTCCGCTACGAGTTCTGGCCGATCTCGGGCGGCCCCAGCCTCAACTCGCGGTTCGCGCAGGTTCTCGAAGAACTCGGCATGAAGAGCGAAGTCGCAATCCTCACGCCGCAAGAAGCGGTACTGATGATGTACCGCGGCGCCGGCGCCGATCGCTACCAGAGCCGCATCGCGGCAGCAGTGCCGACGCCCGAAGGACCGATGGCGATCTTCGAGGTGCTCGCGCTGCACGCAGAAACCCTGCCCGAGGTGGCACGGTTGTTCGGCGATATCGCCCAGATGTCCGCGACCGACATCGATCTACTCGACGACGTGACGTTCTCCGACTTCCTGTCTCGCTACCGGTTGCCCACCGCGCTGCTGAGCTATTTCGGCATGTGGTCCAACATCGTCTTCGTGGTTCCGATCGACGTGCTCGCGACCTCGGAGGCGATAAGGACCTTCCAGGACTTCATGAACGGCGGCGCTGCTCGTTACCACGGCGGCGGGTTCGGCCGTATGGCGGAGGTGTTTTGCGCGGCCGTCGAGCGCAACGGCGGTACGGTCTTGCTGAAGACCCGCGTCGAGAACATTCGTGTCGAGAACGGAGCGGTCACCGGCATCGTGACCACCAACGGCAGCTTCGCCGCACCGATCGTCGTCAGCAACGCCGGCATCCAGCCCACCGTGCTGCGCCTGGTCGGAGAGCAACACTTCGACAAGAGTTACCTCAGTTACGTGAGGGGCTTGGTCCCGTCGCTCGGAATCATGGGCATCCGGTACTTCCTGAACAAACCGTTCTTCGACTACCCGATGTACCTGACGTTCTCGGACCGCAGTTACCTCGACACACCGCGTCTGGCTGCAATGGCGGCCGGCGAGATTCCCGACGAACCAGTCGTGTTCAACGTGGTGCCGGCCAGGTACGACGCGAACCTGGCACCGGCCGGCAAACAGTGCGCGCTGGTGGGAACGCTTTGCGCAGCCGATCCCCAGCTGCCCTACGCCGAAGAACTGTGGAACAAACTCGACGCGATGGTCGAGCGGCTGTGGCCGGGCATGCACGCCTGCGTCGAGTCGTCGGAACGCTACAGCACCAGCCACGTATCCAATCTCACTCGCGACGCGGTGGTACCGGGCCGCGGCGGCGAGTGTGTCGGGCTCGGGCAGATCGTCGGCCAGTGCGGCAAACACAAGCCATCGGCGCGCGCACCGCTCGGCGGGCTGTTCTACGTCGGTTGCGACGCCGGCGGCTACGGCTGCGGTACCCACCAGGCCGCCGACTCCGGCGTCAACGTCGCCGACATGGTGATCCGCGAGCGGCTGACACGCGCAAGCGTGCTCTGAGAGTTGTAGCTACCCCGGAATACGTTCGCGTCAGAGCCCCAGCCTTCGCAACGGCCGGCTCGACGCGGTCGAGCACCCGTCCACCGCGACGCATGAAGTTCGCGTCAGAGCCCCAGCCTTCGCAACGGCCGGCGTTCCCGCGGTTCCCGGTAGGCCGACACCTTCGGCCAGATCGTCACAGCGGACTTTCTTCGTGGTGCAGACCTTCACCAGCGCCCGGGGATCGTTCCGCCGCGGGCGCAGATCGTCACAGCGGACTTTCTTCGTGGTGCAGACCCGGCATCGGCCAAATCCTTCGAGCAGAACTCTTCGTGGTGGCGACCGCTCGAACGTAACGCACGCTCAGCAAACCAATCGCACGGCGTTGCCGCCGAGGATCGCCTGCAACGCCTGTGGGCTCAGTCCTTGACGCGCCAGCCAGGCCCTGGAAGCGGCGATGGTCATGGTAGTGTTGGGACAGTCGCTGCCGAACAGGATCCGCTCGTGCAACGCTTCCAAGCGTGAGACCGGCAGCGGGAACGTCCACTCCGAGGCGCTGGTCAGGTCGGCGTGCAGCGCCGGGTGGCTCTCGAGCAGATCGAGCGCGGCGTCGATGCCCGGCAAGCCGCAGTGCGCGATCACCAGTTTCAGACGCGGGAACGTCGCTGCAACTGCACCTACCGGCGCCAGTTCGTGCGCGTAGGTGTAGCCGGCCACCGCGCGCCCGACGTGAACGACGACCGGGATGTCGCGCTGCTGCGCAGCCTCCCACAGCGGCGACAGTCGCGCGTCGCCGACGCCGAATCTCCCCACCGAGCAGTGCAGCTTGGCCAGCCGCAGCCCAAACTCCCCGAACGCCTGCTCGACGATCTGCGCGAGGCCGGCGTCGTCGGGATGAAAGGTCGCGGCAGCCACCACGCCGGGTAGCGGCGCGACTTCGCGCGCGGCCCATTCGTTGAGTTGCGCCGCGACACCGGCCTTGTGCGCGTACGGAAGCGCCCAGAACCGATCGCTGCCGGCATCGCGCTCGGCGCGCACGACGTCGGCGACGCACACTCCGTCGTAAGCGAGTTTGCCCCACCCCATGCGTTCGTCGAAGAAACGCCGGATCGCCAACGCGAGTTGGTCGGGCATCAAGTGGCAGTGGCTGTCGACCAGCATCGGTTCGCAGATCTACCCTAGCAGCTCGTGTTGCCGAAGAAATTGCGTCCCCGACTCTCGATGAAGCCGGGCAAGCGGCCGATGTCTTCGGCACGGCGATCGGCGTATGCGCCGCCACTGATCATCGACCAGTACCTACTTCCAACCGCGCGGGTTGACGAAGAAGTTTCGCTCCCAGCTCTCGATGAAGCCGAGCGCGCGGCCGGCTTCTTCGGTGTGGCGATCGGCGACGTTGTACGACTCGCCCGGATCGACGCGCAAGTCGTAGAGCATCGGAAAGTTACCGGTCAGGTGAACGGTGCGGCCGCTGTCAGAATCAGTGTAGGTGTAGGCGAAAGCCCGCTTGCCCGCGAGCGTGGCGGGATTGTCGTACGGCACCGGCCAGTAGAAGCGGCTGACGTAGCGGTAGTACTTCCACGGCCCCGAGCGCACGCCGTCGATCACCTTGTCGTCGAAGAACAGCAACGCGTCGTGCGGATCGGCGTCGGCGCTGCCGTTCATGACGCTCCACAGGTCGCGGCCGTCGATGACGCGGTCGCTCGGCAGCTCCAGCCCGGCCAGCGCGAGCAGAGTCGGAAACACGTCGATGTTCATCGTCGGCGCGTCCACTTGCGATCCAGCCGGCAGTTTGCCGGGCCACGATGCGATCATCGGTACGCGCTGCCCGCCCTCGAACGGCATCCCTTTGCGGCCCCTGAGTCCGTGCGTGCTGCCGTCGAACCACGCGCCGTTGTCGCTGGTGAACAGCACCAGCGTGTTGTCGCGCAGACCGTTCGACTCCAACGCACCGACTATCTTGCCGACGGTCGAGTCGAGTTCTTCGGCCGCGTCGCCGAACGGGCCCGCGGCCGATTTTCCCCTGAAGTCCTTTGACGGGAAGAACGGCAGATGCACGTCCTTGGGCGCCACGTACAGGAAGAAGGGCTTGTCTTTGTTGGCGTCGATGAAGCCAACCGCGGCCTTGGTGAGATCGGCACTGAGGTTTTCCTGATCCAGGCCGACGTTGGGCGTGACTTCCTCCTGGCCGCGCCAGTAGGCAACCGGGAATTCGTCGTTGGAGTGCGGAATGCCTTCGAAAAAATCGAACCCGTGGCGGGTGGGCAGGTACCTGCGGTCGTGCGAAAAATCTCCCAGGTGCCACTTGCCCACCATGCCGGTAGTGTAACCGGCGACTTTCAGCGCTTCGGCAATGGTGATTTCGGAATCCGGCAGGCCGTTGACGAAAGAATCGTGGAACTCCGACATGCCAAGGCTCGTCCCAACCCGGGTCAGCGCGAGGTTGAAGCGATGTTGCATCGAGATTTCGCTGGCGAAGATCACGTAGGTCACGCCGGTGCGCACCGGATAGCGTCCGGTTAGCAAGCCAGCCCGCGACGGCGAACACACCGAGGCGCTCGAGTAGAACTGCGTGAAACGCACTCCTTCGCGTGCGAGGCGGTCGAGCGCCGGCGTGCGGATCGCCTTGGTCCCGTACGGCTCGGTGTCCCCGTAGCCGAGGTCGTCGGCGAGGATCACGACGATGTTGGGCTTCCTGGCCGGACCCTTTCCGGTAGGCTTTACCACCTGCGCAACCGGCTGTGCGTCCCTGGCCGCATCGAAGAACGGTGCCGGATCGATGTCCGCGGCAAGGCCCGGCTCGACGCGGGCCCTGCCGCCCGACACGAGCCACCAGCCCACGGCCACTACCACCACGAGCGCTGCCAGCCACCGAACAGACTTCGTCATCGTCGTTCTCCCGTTCCTACTTCCGTCAACATCGGAGCTACCCCAAAGTCATTACAACATCTTCTACAAATCGACAGCAAGCGTGACACTCGAGCGCAGCGACGATCCCGGCGCGGCCGCGTGCGCACAATGCCGACCTTCGCCGTTCCGTCACGGTCTCTGAAGTGTCGACCTCCCACAAGGTAAGTGCTAACTTCTCGCGGTTTTAATCTTGGAGTGTGCCGCGGTCCCGCGTGCGCGCGGAGAAAACGGAGACAATCTCGATGCGGAGTTTCGTCAAGGCACTAATGTCCAACCCGATCAGTATCCTGGGCGTGGCGATCACCAACGCCACGGGCCTGCTGATCGTCACGATGATCGTCCTGGAGACGCTCGGCTTCGTCCCCAATCCGTACATCGGAGTCCTGACGTTCATGGTGCTCCCGGCCATCTTCACGCTGGGACTGATCCTGATCCCGGTTGGCATACTGTGGTACCGGCGGCGCATGCGACAGCTCGCGCCCGAAGATCAGGACCTCGACCTCTTCCCGATCATCAACCTCAACATCAACCGCACCCGCTACGTAGCGGCGATCGTGGTGGTGCTGACGATGGTCAACGTCGTGATCATCTCGGCCGCGACGGTGCAGGGCATTCACACGATGGACACTCCCGAGTTCTGCGGATCGTGTCACTCGGTGATGAATCCGGAGTTCACGACCTACGGCAAGTCGCCGCACGCGCGCGTCGCTTGCGTCACCTGCCACATCGGCCCCGGAGCCGATTGGTTCGTCAAAGCCAAGATCTCCGGCAGCTGGCAGCTCATCGCGACGATGCTCGACCTGTACCCGCGGCCGATTCCGACCCCGGTCAAGAGCCTGCGTCCGGCACGCGACACATGTGAGCAGTGCCACTGGCCACAGAAGTTCACCGGTGACCGCCTCAAACTCATCACCACCTACAAGGATGACGAACCCAACACCGAACTCACCACGGCGCTGCTGCTGCGCGTCGGCGGAATCCAGGGCCGCGATTCGCGCGGCATCCACTGGCACGTCGATCCGCGCAACCAGATACGCTACCTCGCCAACGAACAGCGCGACAAGATATTCGACGTAGAGCTCACGCAAGAAGACGGGACCAAGAAGGTGTTCCAGTCCAAGGAACGGCCCGAGAACGACGCCGAGACGCGCTGGCGCGTGATGGACTGCGTGGATTGCCACAACCGTCCCACCCACATCTATCGGCTGCCCGAGCGCGAGGTCTACGACGCGATCAAAAGCGGCAAGATCCCGCAGTCGCTGCCGTTCATCGCGCGCGAGGGAATAAAGACGCTGAAGGCCGACTACTCTTCGCAGGAAGAGGCGCGCGCAAAGATCAGCGCCGACGTGAGCGGCTTCTACAAGCAGAACTATGCGGACCTGGCCACATCCAAGGCGGAAGATATCGCCAAGGCCAGCCAGGCTCTCGGCGACCTGTGGGCGGGCAACGTGTTCCCTTCGATGAACATCAAGTGGGGCACCTATCTCAGCAACATCGGGCACGAACACGCGCCGGGTTGTTTCCGCTGCCACGACGAAGAACACGTGACGGCCGACAAGCAAGCGATTTCGCAGGACTGCTCCACCTGCCACTCGCTGCTGGCGCAGGAAGAAGAAGATCCTGACATCGTCAAGACGCTGGAACCCTGAGACCGCCGGCGCTTTGCGTGCAGCGCTGAGTCGGAGTTTGCGTGCGGCAGTGCCCGGGCGTCTGCCTGCAACGCTACGCGAGCGCGGCGGCACCGCATAGTGCGCACATGACACCAGGAATCGGACGTGAGGCACCGCGCATCAGGCGTCGCATATCGAGCATCGGAGAAGTAAAATGTCGGAAGCGTTCGAAGTAGACAGTTGGCGTTTTTTGCCCCCGCGCCTGGCGCGCTTGCTGCAGACACGCATCGACGCCACGTCGGCGCCGGCGTCGATCCCGTTCACGCCGCTGGCCGCGCCGCTGTCGGCTACGCGAATCGCATTGCTGTCGACGGCCGGCATTTCGTGTCCGCCAGATCCGCCGTTCGACATGGACGGCGAACGCACCAATCCGATGTGGGGAGATCCGTCGTGGCGCCGCATTGCGGCGACCGCGACGGAGGCCGACATCGAGGTCAACCACCTGCACATCGACACCGGCTACATCAAGCGCGATCTCGACGTCGCGCTCCCGCTCCGCAGACTGGCGCAGCTGGCAGCAGCCCGCGAGATCGCGAGCGTGGCGCCCTCGCACTACTCGGTAATGGGTTTCCAACTCGATGCTACAGCGCAATTGGCCGAGTCGGCGCCGGCAATCGCCGCGTCGATGCTCGCCGAAGAAGTCGGTGGCGCCGTACTAGCGCCGGTTTGACCCGACTGCTGCCGGTCCGTGGGACTGGTCGCACGAGTGATCGAAGCCAGCGGCATCCCGACCGTCATCGTCAACCTGATGCCTGCCTACCAGGTCAGCGTCGGAGCGCCGCGCGTTGCGGCCGTGGCGCATCCGTTCGGCCGTCCCTTCGGCGACGTCGGCGACGTCGCAACTCAGCTCGCCGTGCTGCGCGGTGCGTTGCGCGTACTCGAGACTGCATCGGCCCCGGGCGAAGTGGTGCACTTGCCGTTCCAGTGGCCGCAAGATCCCAAAGACACCAAGTGGGGACCCGACCAGCCCTCACCGATCGTGGCGATGATGTTGAAGAAGTGATCCCCCGACGCCGACGCGTCCGCTGAGCGCAACGCAGCAGATGGGCCATTTTCAACCGGCTCACGACGGTTTTTCGACAGTCTCGTAGCCCGGTCACGTCCACAGGACCGGAACTTCATAGATGGAGATGGTGCGATCGTGAGTAACGATCGTCAGGTGTTCCTCCAATGCTTGTGCGATCAGGATTCGATCGAACGGATCGCGATGGTGCGCCGGAAGCAGCCGCAATCGTTCCGTGTGAGCGACGGTTATCGGTAACTCATCGAAGTCCGCCGCATATGCCGCCCGAACGATGGCAGGAAGATCGGCTCGGATCTTGCCCAACGCTGACTTGATCGCGATCTCCCAAGTACTGGCGGCGCTCGAGTGCACGTCGGTGTCCGGATCGCGCAGAGCAGCAACGACGCGGGCCGGCAGTTTGCGCGGTGCGCTCAACGCCCAGATCAAGACGTAGGTATCGAGCAGCAGTCGGCCGCTCACCGCCCACAGCCTTCGAACAAAGCCAATACAGCGTCGGAAAGTGGTGCGTCGAAGTCGGCAGCAACGCGAATCTTGCCCTTCAGCAGACCGAGGCGCCGCGGCTTTCGTGCTTGCGTCGCGGGCACCAGCCGCGCCACGGGGCGTCCGTGACGTGTAATTACCACGTGCTCGCCTCGCAGAACCTGATCCACGAGGTGCGACAACCGCGTCTTCGCTTCGTAGATGCTGACCGTGGCAACCTTTTCCACATGGTCAAACTTGACCATATCGATACGGCGAGCAAGAACGGCGCAAGGTACCGGGCGCGTCGCCGGTGCCGCTCAGGCGCGCGTCAGCATCCTGGCGAGGAGCGCTTCGGCCTCCGGCTGGCTCATGTAGCGCGGTACCGGGTAGTTGGTGTACGCCTCGGCGAGCGCCTGTTTGGCGATCGCCGGAATGTCGTTCGACTTCAGTGTCTCGAGCGTCGGTGGAATTCCGATGCGACTCATCAAATCGCGCACGGCGTCGATGAAAGCCCGCGCCTGGGCGTCTTCGCCGGCGGCGTCGATGCCCACCATGCGCGCCATCTGCGCCAGACGTTTGCGTGCAGGGCCCGCCGAAAAATCCAGAACGTGCGGCAGCACGATCGCGTTGGCCAGTCCGTGCGGCGTCCGATAGTAGGCGCCGAGCGTGTGCGCGATCGCATGCACGTAACCGACGCTGGTACGCGTGAAGGCGATGCCGGCGTAGTAGGACGCCATCGACATGGCCTTGCGGGCTTCAACGTCGGAGCCGTCCGCGCAAGCGCGTGGCAGGTTGGCGAAGATCAGCTTGATGGCGGCAGTCGCGTAGCGCTCGGTTGCCTGCGACGAAGTCAGCGCGATGTACGACTCGACCGCGTGCGTCAGCGCGTCCATGCCGGTAGCGGCGGTCACCGGCACCGGCAGTCCCAGCATCAGCAACGGATCGAGAGCCGCGATCACCGGCAGCAGTTTCGGGTCGATGGCGAACTGCTTGGCGTGAGTCAGCGGATCCGACACGACGGCGGCCACCGTCACTTCCGATCCGGTACCGGCAGTGGTCGGAATCGCGAACAGTGGGAGCGGGTCCTTGCGCACCTTGAAGAGCCCGGCGAGCTTGCGCAGAGGTTTGGCGTTGGTCGCTGCCGCCGCGATCACTTTGGCCGCATCCATCGGCGATCCGCCGCCTACCGCCAGCACCGCGTCGCAGCCCTCGCGCCGCAGCATTGCAAGACCGGCTTCGACCTGATCGTAGGTGGGGTCGGGTTCGACACCGTCGTAGACGCACCAGCCCACCGCGTTCTTGTCGAGCGCGTCGGTGATCGTCGCGACGATGCCGAGCTTGACCAGCATCGCATCGGTGACGACCAGCGCCTTACCGACGCCGAGTTGCGCCATCGACGCGCACAAATCAGCGGAGCAGCCCGGCCCCAGCAGCGTGAGCGGAATGCGGTCGGGCACCAGTTTGAAAACGACCTTGGTGACGGCGATGGCGACATCATGAACGGCTTGCTTGGCGGTACTCATAGTGGGGGTTGTTTAGCAGAGCGCGGCTGGCGAGAACAGCCGCGGCCGGCGAGTTCGGCCGCCGTGGATTCAGGCGCGCCGTGGGCTGCCCGTCGTAGCCACCGATAGCCGGTGGCGGGGTCAGCACCGGCCTGCCCCGCGGCCGGCCCTGCCCACAGCGCCGCGCCGACCAAGCAGGCTTCGGCGGCAGTGCGAACTCTGCGATGACCCTGGCCTCAGTGCCACGCCGTTCCCCTCGTGCTGGGTCTCGGCGCCGCAGCGCAGTATCGCGCGCGCCACTTACTGCTAGTGCCGGTTGATCCGAGACTCGGCCAACGCCGATTGCGCCATGCCGACGGCCCTCTCAATCCGTGCCCGGCTTTCGCCTGTACACCTCTCGCGCGCGGATCCTGGTGACCAGCGAATAATGGGTGGCGAGTTCGTGCGCGAGCAACTCGCGCGCGTCCGGTTGCCTGGCCAGGTACCAGACCTCGGCGGTTTTGACCACGAACAGCGGTCTTGCGGCGAACACGCGCCTGATCTCGCTCTGCGTCGAAGCACCAGCGCCGCTGATGACTTCGAGCAGGTACTTGCGCGCGATGTTCGACGGGTGGGTCGTAACCTTGGTCAGCGGGCTGGTTCCACTGAGCCAGTACGCGATGTGATCGGTCATCAGGTACACGGGGGCGCGCTCGCGGTTCGCCTCGCGCAGGTACGCGGCGATGTCGTAGCCCACGTCCGCTCCAAGCGGCCGGTGTTGGAGCGCGCGCTTGGTCACGATGCGGTACTGCGCGAACACCGCGTGACTCGCCAGTGCCAGAATCGCGACCGTCGCGCTAGTGACGAGTCGCCCTCGCCAAATGGTCATAGAAGCCGAGAACGGCGCCGCCGCCAAGATACACGTCATTGGAACCATCTGGATCAGGTAGTGAAACAGCACTGCCCCGCCCTTGACGATCGATACCCCGATCGCCACGCAGAACACGCAGATCACTACCAGCCTCTGCCTGTGGCTCTCGTCGAGCGTGTTCCAGCGCCTAGCGATGAACACTAGGCACGTGCGGCAAAGTCGTCGAGCCCACCCTTCCAGTCGCCTGCCTACAACTCCACTTGCGCTCGCGTGGTCGACGCCGAGCCGGGTTTGCGACCATCCGCGCCCCCGCGCTGCCGCCCGGCAGCGCGCCCGGGTAGCGGACGGCCGCCGCGCGGCGGGCAGAGGCCCACGCCACGTTCCGCTAAGCTCGCCGCGAATTGTGCTGCGGATGGTGTAATGGTATCAAACCGGTGTAATTCTACCTATCGGAGGTGTGCATGCCGCTGAACATCAAGGACCGCGAAGCCGAACGGCTTGCCGCGGAGGTGGCCGCCATTACCGGCGAGAGCAAGACCCGTGCGATTCGCGTCGCGCTCGAGGAACGAAAGCAGCGTCTGGCCGCCCGCGTCATCAAGCGCGATCGTGCAACGACGATTCGGCGTTTTCTGCTGGAAGAGGTGTGGCCGCAGGTGCCGGCTTCTGCGCTCGGACTCCGCCTGACCCGGCGCGAACGCGACGCGATACTCGGTTACGGACCGGGGGGCGTGTGATCGTCGACAGTTCGGCGATCATCGCGCTCGTGCTGCGCGAGCCCGGCTGGGAGGATCTCGTCGACAAGATCGCTGCAGCTCCCTCGTGTGCGATCGGCGCGCCGACGCTGGCCGAGACGGCCATAGTGTTGACCGCCAAGATCGGCCCCACCGTACGCGTGACGCTCGGGCGCCTTCTCCACGAGGCGGGAATCGTCGTGATCCCTTTTGCCGAAGAACACTGGTCGGCAGCCGTGGAAGCTTACGCCAGATTCGGCAAGGGGCGACATCCGGCCAAGTTGAACTTCGGCGACTGTCTGACGTACGCGATCGCTCGGCTGTCTGGGCAGTCGCTTCTTTTCGTCGGCAACGACTTCACCAAAACGGACGTAACGGCGGCGCTTCCCTGAGGGATCTCGTTGCCAGCCCGACGCCGGCTGAGCGCGCTCAACGTTTGACTTCCCCGGTCTGACCCATTGCCAGCAGCCGCGCGAGCGTGTCCGCCAGATCGTCGAGCGCGGCACGGTCCGGCAAGGTCACGGTCAGACGTGAGGTGCCGGCGGCGTCTTCTTCGAGGCATTCGGACAGGCGCGCGCGCAACGTGGTCACCAGTTGGCTCGGCGGTGGCGAAGCGGACGGGGCAGCGACGAGTTGGCCGAGGAAGCGGAACGCGGCACCGAGCAGTTCGCCGCCCGCCGCAGCAACGCGATCGCGATGAACGAGCCGCTCGGCTTCCTGCTCGGCCCGCTGCTTGACCGTTACATCGAGCGGGGCTTCGGGCCTGGCGCCCAGCAGAATCTCGAGGCGCTGCTTCATCTCTTCGATCCCGCTTACCATGTCGACCGCATCGACGTCGGAGTCGACGTCCAGCGCAGCCAGCGCGAGGTCACGTTTCGCGGCCAGGGTGGCCAGCAGGTTGTCCTCGATCGTATCTTCCGTCACCAGCACGTAGACCTGTACCGGCCGCTGCTGCCCCATGCGATGGGCACGACCGATGCGTTGTTCGAGCACCGCGGGGTTCCACGGCAGGTCGACGTTGATGACAGTGTTGGCCGCTTGCAGGTTCAGACCGAGGGAGCCGGCATTGGTGGTGATGAAGAGGCGGCAGTCGGGTTCGTGCTGGAACTCGTGCACGAGCTGCTGGCGCTGCTTCTGCGGAACCGAACCGTCAAGCCGTACGTACCGCAGGCGGCGCGACTCGAGCAGCGGCTCGATCAGCTCCAGCATCGTCGTCCACTCGGAGAACAACACCACCTTGCGGCCCTGCTCCTGGAAAAGGCGATCGAGCAGGTTGTCGAGATACTCGAGCTTGGTCGAGTAGCCGGGCTCCTGTTTGTCGACCAGGTAGGTGCTGTCGGCGGCCATGCGGCACATCAGCAACGCTTTTTGCAGCCGCAGCAGGTCCATCTCAGTGAGGAACTTCTTGCGAATGATCGAAGCCACGACCCGCATGTGTGCGCCGTGCAGTTCCCGCTGCTCGTCGGTCGGAGGAATGCGGACGATCTCGGTGGTGCGCGGCGGCAACTGTTGCATCACCGAATCGCGCGTGCGGCGCAGCAGCACAGGTCGCAGGTTCTCGCGCAGCTCGTCGAGATTCTTGTAACCCAGCACTTTGCCCTTCTCGTCCACCACGCGGTGCCGGTCGAAGAAACGGAAAGCCGGCGCGAGCCGGCGGTCGTCAATGAACTGCACGACGCTGTAGAGTTCGTCCAGACGGTTCTCCAGCGGCGTGCCCGACAGCACCAGCGCGAACGGCGACTTCAGGCTCTTGATCACACTGCTGGTCTTGGCCTCCCAGTTCTTGATCCTCTGGCCCTCGTCCAGGACGATCAGGTCCCACTTGACCCGCTCGATCGCCAGAATGTCGCGCAGCACCTGCTCGTAGTTGCAGATGGTGAAGAAACAATCGTTGCCGTACTGCTGTGCGCGCGTGGTCACGGCGCCCAGTACCAGTTGGCAATCGCGGTCGCAGAAACGGTCGATTTCGTTTCGCCACTGAGACTTGAGCGACGCGGGGCAGATGACCAAGACCTTGGCGATGCCTGCCTCGCGTCCCAGCATCTCGGCCACGCCGACGCCCTGGATGGTCTTGCCGAGCCCCATGTCGTCGGCCAGTACCGCGCGCCCCGCGCCGACGGCGAACGCGATCCCGTCGAGCTGGTACGGCAGCAGCTCGACCTTCAACAACGTCTGGCGCAGTGGATGGGTTTTCGGAGCCTTGCGGATTTCGGCCACCAGCCTCTGGATGCGCTGCTGAAACAGTCGCTGCTGGATGTATTCCTCGGCGTCCGGGTAGACCGTGACGTCGAATCCCAGCTTCTCCAGTTTGCCGAGCCGCACCACCAGGTCGTGCATGTCGTCGATGGATCGATCTCTGAGCGAACGCACTACGGCTTCGACGTTTGCGGAGAGCTTGTCCGGCAGCAGCAGCCGCAGCGCGGTCTCACTGCCGTAGTGCAGGTGGAGCGACGCGCGCGTGCGTTTGTACGGCCGTCGCCGTACCTGCGCCGGGAATCGTCTCTTGACCTTCTCGAGTACGTGCACGATGTGCTTACAGGTGCCCAGTGTGTTGGTGCGAAAGTCAGGGCACGAGCAGTAAGACGCCCCGCGCTCCTCGCCGCGCAGCGCAACACGGTAGGTCTTGCCCGATGCTGCGCTGATCGTGGTGTAGTCGGTCCACGGCCGCCGCGGGTCGGCCGAACGCACCTTCATCTTCTCCTGGCGTGCGCGCTCGGCCCGCTGCTCGATCGCACTGGCGACCAACTGCTCTTCGCTGAGACTCTCCACCGGCACGCGCTCGGGCGGCTGCGCGGCCAGGCCCAGCGCCGTCTTCTCTTCCAGGATCAGCGAGAACGCCGCTCCGGCATGTTCGCAGGCAGTTCGACAGGCTGAGCAGGTCCACCGCAGCGCTTGCTTGCCGTCTTCCGCGCGCAGGATCGTGACCACCGCGCCGCCGGCCGAAGTAGCAGCGGGCAGCCTCAGCCTGAAGGTCTCGCCGCTCCAGGACACCTGCTCGTCGATATCGATCTCGTACTTGGCACCGGCTTGGATCAGCGCCTTGCCCTCTTCCCCGAGCAGCTTGCACGCCTGCACAAAACCGAGCCGTGAAAGCCGGTCGTTCAGAGTCAACTCACGGGTCGGTTTGGTGGTCATGGTGGATCACTCCATTTCATCATAGACGCGACCGTCATCGGGCGGTCATCCGGCGGTCATCCGGCTACTTGGCCTTCCCGGCGCAAGCCGCCTGCGGCCCGAATCACGGCATAACGACACTGACGGAGACTTGCCCGGAGTCGATGCAGACATCAACCGCTGATCGGTGCATGGTCGGAAAGATTTTCACCGACCTCGGTCAGGCTTGCCCGGCTCACCTACTGATATTGTGAAGGCCGGGCCATCGTGAGAAGCACCGGTCGTTACGCCCCTTACCCTCGGCGTGCACACGCAGTTTAACCACCGATCGCAACTTCTGGAGGTTCATACCTCG
>Ga0172371_10001143_pt1 | contig 41739 bp, 26 predicted proteins | sample Lak12m_FD_114543 | JGI IMG/M metagenome (GOLD analysis project Ga0172371, IMG submission 114543) | Freshwater microbial communities from Kabuno Bay, South-Kivu, Congo - kab_022012_12m | ecosystem: Environmental > Aquatic > Freshwater > Lake | place: Democratic Republic of the Congo: South-Kivu... | reverse complement strand
GTTCGAGGATCTCGCCCAGTTCATAGTCCCCGTATTCCGATTCCAGGTCCCCGTCGAAGCTTTCCCAAACCTTGACCCGGAGGGTGATCTCCCGGCCGTTGGCGAACAGGTCGTCGAAATGTTTCTGGAGCTGGCTGTTGAAATTGTCGAGATGGCTCAGAACCGCTTCTTCGAGCAGGACGGGTAGCTCCACGGCAAACGACTGCGGGCCGGTTCCGGAAGCCCCGGCTACCTGCTTATCAGTATAGGCATCAAGGCCCTGCAGGTTAAAGGTGATCGATTTTTTCGGACCGATGGTATTTACGGTCCAGGTCAATTGTATCCAGATATCGGCCTTTGCCGTTTTCCGGAGCTTGTCGATGGGTGTTTCGGCCGCATCGGCACCGCTCTTGCTCGACATCATGGCATCTTCTGCCGATTCGTTGGCAATGGTTCGCAGGGCCGACTCCAGGTTCTTCAGCGGGAAATCGCGGTCGACCATCAGTTCATTGATCTTGCTGATTACCAGCACCAGGTCGGGACTCTCCTGAAAAGCCATCTTATAGTCGGGAAGCTTCAGGAAAGAGCCTTGGTTGTCGAAGGTCATCATATAACCATGCTGATTGCACCAGGCATCGCTTGGCACCACCATGATCGTGGGTTTCTTTGCCTGTCCGAAAGCCGTTGCTCCACAAAGAAGCAGAAGGGCAGCGATTGTCAGATAATCCTTGTATGTTTTCATATCTCTTATGTATTCTGATATTATTTCTTCAAAATGCCATCCTCTCTCATTTGCTCAATCAGTCCGGGACGGTCTACCCGAGCAATCACGCTGCGGGTGGTCCGGTCTTTTCCTTTCATCCGTTCACGCAAGAATCGCCGGCCAATGCGCTCATCACGGAGCGAGATGAATTTCCTGAAATCACCTCCGTCGGCGAAGAATTTGTTGAAATACTCCTCGTTCCTTTCCCTTACGTTCACTTCCGGCAAAACGGGCTTCACCTGGCATTCGGGCTTGCCGGCCGTAATGCCGTTGAAGAGAACATCCCTGACCGCGTTCTTTTTGGCCTGCTCAACGGCATCGTGCCGGTTCCGGCCGGTACCCCAGGCTTTCACGGTTTGTGTGCCGTCCATTTCAATGCCCAGGCATTCGGTCTTATAGGTGTTGTACGCGGCGATTTTTCGCTGCGGATCGCAGGATCCGGTTGCCAGGATCAGGCAACAGGCTCCGATCATCGGGATAAATAAACTTTTTTTCATAGGATGATAATTTTAGAATCCTGCACCCAGCTTTTTGGCTATCCCGGCTGATTCCAGCTCCTGCCGGAGTGCCGTATGCATGACGGAAACATTGATCGCCACCTTGTAAGTCTTCTTGTCGATTTTGATCCGGTCCTGAACTCCCTCACCGCTGAGCGCGACATAATTCAGATACTTTCCGGCCGGTGAAAAGAAGATCTCAAAATATTCGGCATTGGACTGCTCTGCACCCGGATCTGTAAGGATCGGGCGTTTCATGCATCCTTGTCCGGCAGTTATCCCCTTAAAGATAACCGCATGGACGGCATTTCTTTTGGCCTGGATCACTGCATCTTCCGGGTTTTTACCATAGCCCCAGACTTTCAGCAACTGGCTGCCCTGGGTTCCTGTTCCCAGGCATTCCACTTCATAATTTGCATCGATGTATCCGGCTATCTTCTTCTCTTTCCGGGTCTGTGCATCGAGGCTCAGCCAGGAAAAAGCAAGAATGGCCATCCCAACAAACAGAATTCTTTTTTTCATGGTATCAAAGGTTTTAATTTAATCATAACAGAATGGTGATGCCTGCAAAAGCTGCCATGCCCTTCCGGCCCGGGAACAGGTAAGACCAACGGTAACCAGGGGTCGGCAGGCTGGCGGAACCTGATGATAGCCAGAGGTTTCCGACAGGGATATAATAATTAACACCTCCGGTCAGCTGGAAGTTGTGCATGAGGTTCATGCTCAGCGACCCCCCCACAAGGACGTGATCGCCCATGGCCGTCAGGCCTTCCGGATAATCACTGTTTGTGCCGCTCGCGTAAATGCTCGTATATTCCACGCCGTACCCGATCCGGGGAGTGATGTGGAAGTTCCGGAGAAAATAGAAATCCTTGCTGAAACCCCCGCTTCCCCTGAAGAAAAAGAACGATTCCAGGTCTTCGGAGTAGTAATAATCGGGGATGCTGGCAAGGTAATAGCCGTTATCCAAACCCAGATCCACGAAGAAATTAATACCGGTCGGGATGGTTTTAATTTTCATTGTTTTACTCATGGACCGCGAGAGGTTGTAGGCGAGGGAGACATTGAAACCTCCCATCTGGCCTGATGCCAAAGCGCCGGTCACTGCAATGCCCTTATCATTCTTTTGTTCGATGAACATCCCGAAATGATCGATCTTTCCTCCGGCAACCTGGTAAAAAGTGGACGGAGCTGTTGTACCCTCCGTGACTTTCTCATTATCAACCACCCTTTTTGCCCGGATAACCGCTCTACGTCTTTTAGCCAGTTCCTGGTTTTTTTTCTGGACATTTTCAAAAACAAAGAAACGCTGGTCCACATACAGGCCTTCCTTCGATCCGATAGTAGCCCCGATGGGTTTGCTGGAGATCAGGTTTTGCCGTACCTGGAAATCAGGTACCCGGGTATCCAGTTCAATCATCAGGTTTTCATAAAGATTACTGAAAAGAGCGGTCCTTTTTTCAGCATCGTTTTTCTTGTTGGCAAGCAGCGATACCAGCGGCTGGGCCACGGTGGAAGTCACATTCCTAACAAAAACAAAGGGGAACACGGTGTTGTCGAAGAGTTGTTTTTTTGCGGATTTGGTGCTCTCCGAATCACCTTCTCCAATCCAGAGGTTTTCATAGAAATTCGCGCTGATGGAGTCGTTCCAGTTCAGTTTGTACAGGTATCCCCTGGCCATACCCGAATAGTCGCCTGTCCCGGGTTCCTTGCCTTCCTTGTATTGAATATCTGAAAAATTGACAAACAACAGGTAGCTGAGTTTCAGAAGGCTCTCACCCTGGTCCTTGAGGGAGCCAAACTGCCGTTGAGAAGCTGCCGCGGTAATATAATCGTTGTTCGTGGCATTGTACAACCCCCTCTGGCCGATCAGGTCCATCGTCAGCGTGCCGTCGGGTTTGCGCTCAAACCATTTTGCCACAACCTGCCGCGACAGGTCGGACCGGTTGATATAGTCAAGGATCATCCCGGCATCTTTTAGATTGCCGATCATGGCCCGGTTTTCAGCCGTAAAGTTCTCGATATCGATATTGACAAAACGCGTTGAGATGTTATGATCATTGTACTTAGGACCCACCAGGCGGGTCTGTTCCATGAAGCTCCTTACCGATTGGCTGATGCCGGAGGTATAATTCGGATCCGGACTGGGATCATCGATATAGATAACGGTCAGGGAAACCCGTTCATACTTCTTCCGTTCGTTAGCCACTTGGCCGATAATAAGTTCGACGCTGGCGATCATAAGTACGACCAACAGAATCAGTTTTTTCATCTTCCTTTTAGTTTTTGAATCTTCCGACAAACACTTCTTAAAACCAAAATTAATAAAATAACAAAACCAAGAAGGCTCGCTAACGCTCATGAAAAGTTCGGCTACGCCTCACAAATGGTTCGCTAAAGCTCACGAATGGCTCCCTTTGGTCGCGAATAACTCGCTTACGCTCGCAAATAGTACGCTTCGCGTACGAATAATCGCTTCGCGATGAATTTACCAATTCAGGCCGAAGGCCTCATTCGTGAGCGTTAGCGAACTTTTCGCGAGCGCAGCGAGCCTCCTACTTCGTCATCTTCACCGGTCTGATCATCCCCTGTTCATCGAACTCCATACGATCGATGCAGGTGACGCGGGAGTTACCATCCTTTTCACCGAGTGGACGGCGATGATACACGATGTAATACTGATCTTTGCCGGGGACCTTGATAACCGAATGGTGCCCTGCACCGGTGGCGATGGCCGGATCCTGCTGAAGGATCTTACCAATGGGTTTGAACGGTCCGAAAGGTGAATCTGCTATCGCATAGGCAACGCAGTAATCGGGACCGGTCCAGCCGCCTTCCGACCACATGAAATAGTATTTTCCATTACGCACAAACATGAACGGTCCCTCCACATAGCTCTCCGGTGTGATCTCACGGAAGGTAACGCCGTCTTCGAATGGGATAAAACCCGTAAAATCATCCTTCAGGCGGGCAATGTTGCAATGCCGCCATCCCCCGTAAATCAGGTAAAATTTGCCGGTAACATCTTTAAATAAAAACTGATCGATAGGTTGTGCCCCGTTGTAAAACTTATCGATCAGCGGTTTTCCGAGATAGTCGCGGTAGGGGCCACCCGGCTGATCGGCCACGGCCACCCCGATTCCGCCGTACTCCTGATCGCTCTGGATATCATTGGCACCGAAAAAGAAATAATATTTACCTTCCTTTTCACAAACCGATGGTGCCCACATAGCCCTTCGGGCCCATTTAACCGCCGTCGTATCCAGCACCTGGCCGTGCTTTGTCCAGGTGACCAGGTCGGGCGATGAAAATGCATCGAAGAAAACCTGTTTGCCGTACGGGGCCGAATAGGTGGGAAAGATCCAATAGGTGTTCCCGTAGACAATCCCCTCCGGATCGGCATACCATCCTGGGAACACCGGATTCTTCGACTGACCGCTCGCCTGAAAGCAAGCGCCTGACAAACAAGCTGCTATAAATATCAGTAAACCTGATTTTCTCATTACTTTTTTTGTTGGAAATATAGGCAAACCGTTAAAATGATTTTCCGGTGGATCATGAATTATCCGGGGGTGTGCTAACTTTACAAGATAACATAATACCAACCTTATGGAGTCCAATGCAATGACAGCCCGCGAAATCAAAGGTACGCCCTCCTGCGAACGGTCATCCTTCCTCAAAAGTCGTTACCTGGATGCTCTGTTGATGGTGGACATTGAATATATCAGGCACCTGACGGACTCGCACCGTTACACCGGCGACCTCGAAATTCTGGTACGACGCGCTACCGATCATGCATGGGCTCTGAGCCATGTTACTCCTGTGATCCATCCACAGGACAAGCTGGCGGGGAATAAGACGCGTTACATCCGGGGAGCTATTCCTTATGCCAACTATGCCGCTGAGCCCTTTCTGAAGGAGATGCGGAAAGAAGAGCAGGATGATCAGGCCAAACATACGGCCCAGGGCGTGGGTGGCGGGATCGGGAAAGCCATGGAGGAAGCAGCAGGCAAGGGACTTCGGCTGATATCGGGAAAATTCCTGATCAGCACGGACGATTATCAGGATTTCAGGGAGATCTGTGAATATTGGGAAGACAAGTGCTTTATGGAGAAGGGAAACCAGCTCTGGAAATCACAGTTCCCGCAGGCCGGATTCATTACAGATGGCTGGAAAGCAGGCCTTTATACCGCACCTCACGAACCGTGTCCGGAGGGTCGCCTGATCCTTGATTATGAAACGGCGGTGGGTGAGGGGTACAATGCCCTGATCAGGAAAATCGAAGAAAAAATCGCGACGGATGATCCCGGCACAACCGATCATACTTCCCGGATGGAATTCTGGAAGGCGGCCCTGATTGTACTCCGCGGCGGCATTGCTTTTGCGGAAAACCATGCCGCCGAAGCCAGGCGCCTGGCTGCCCTGGAAACGGATCCCGGCCGTAAGACCGAACTGGAAAAAATGGCCGATATCTGCAGCCATGTACCGATGGAGCCGCCCCGCAATTTTTACGAGGCGGTACAGTCATTCTGGTTCACTTATCTGCTTGGCCATATGGAAGGCTCACACCTGGGCTTTTCTCCCGGCCGGCTCGACCAGGTGCTGATGCCATATTATCAGGATGATCCCACGATGACGCAGGCAAGGGCGGTTGCCCTTTTCGAGGAGTTGTTCGTAAAGATGACCCAGATAGAGTATATCGCCAGCCTGAGCTGGCAGGGATTAGGACATGGGAACCTGTATCAGAACCTGATCCTGGGGGGAGTGGATGAAAACGGCCGTCCGGCCGATAATGAGCTGTCGCTGGCTATCCTTCAGGCCCAGATCAATATGCAGATGACCCAGCCCACCCTCTCTGTGTGGTGGGATGATAACCTGAGCAACCGGTTCCTGATGAAGGCAGCCGAGTGTGTAAAAACTGGGGTGGGATACCCGGCCTTTTTTAATCAGAAAACATACATCAAACATGAGCTGAATACCAGCGGCCTGCCGGTTGAGGTGATACGCAGGCAGAGTGCTGTGGGGGGATGCACGGAGCCCACTCTCCAGGGGATGTCCTATGGCATTGTTCAGGCCGGGTTCGTCAATCATGGAAAAATCATCGACCTGGTGATCAACAAAGGAACGGATCCGGTTACCGGTATCCGGATGTTCCCTGAAAGGGAGCTGAAGAGCTATGAAGATATCAGGTTATATTATATTGATATAATGCATGTTGCAATCCGGAATTGGCAACAATACTGGAACTGGGTGATGATCGCCCACCGGCAGACGGTACCACTGGTCTTCTGCTCGGTATTTGTCAATGACTGCGTGGCAACGGGCAAATGCATGGACGACGGGGGAGCGGTGCTGAACCAGTCGGTCACCACCCTTTCATCCGGAATGGTGAATGTGGCCAACTCCTTGGCGGTAATCAAACGCCTCTGCTATGAAGATAAGGTTTGCTCACTTGATGAGCTCTTCTATGCTGTCCAGGAGAACTGGAAGGAGTTCGAAATGCTCAGGAAAAAAGCTCTGGCGGTTCCGCATTGGGGCAATGACGAAGATTTTGTCGATACCATCTTTCTCGATCTGTTCCACGAATATTGTCAGTGGGTAAGAGGGCAGGATAACTATCTGGGCAAACCCTACGATCCCTCCATGCTGGCCATATCCACGCCGGTTCCTTTCGGCAAGGTATGCGAAGCTTTTCCGGATGGCCGCCTGAAGGGCGAACCACTGGCCGACGGGGTAACATCCCCTTTCCCGGGAACCGACAAGTGCGGCCCGACTGCTGTAATCAGGTCCTCCTCGAAGGTGGACCACAGCCAGATACGCGGAGGATTGCTGAACCTGAAGTTCCATCCTTCCGCCCTGCAGGGGGAAACCGGTTCGGCCAACCTGCTGGCGCTCATCAAAACCTATTTTGAAAATCCGGGTTTCCACGTGCAGTTTAACGTGGTCGATTCGCGGATGCTCAAGGATGCCCAGGAACATCCCGAGAACTACCGCGACCTGGTTGTCAGGGTTGCGGGATTCTCGGCCTACTGGGTTGAGATGAGCAAAGCACTGCAGGATCAGGTGATCTGGCGGACAGAACACAGCATTTGATCACGTGAAAGGAACCATTTCCGCCATCCAGCATTATGCGGTGCACGACGGTCCGGGCATCCGGACGCTCGTATTCCTGAAGGGCTGCCCGCTAAGGTGTGCCTGGTGCTGTAACCCGGAAACCCAATCGCCGGCTCCGCAGCTTCGCCATATCTCTTTCAAATGCAAAGGGTGCCTGCGGTGCATGCAGGTTTGCCCGTTACAGGCGGTCACATCCTTGTCGGGCATGATCTTCCGAGATTTTAACAAATGCCGGGATTGCACCGGCAAGCCTTGTATCGAAGCATGCCCGTCCGATGCACTGAGCCTTGCCGGCTTCGATATGGAATCCGCCCAGCTGATGGAAACCATTGCGCGCGATATCCCGTTCTACCGGAATTCCGGCGGGGGGGTCACCTTTTCGGGCGGGGAGCCTTTTTATCAGCCTGAATTCCTGATGGAGATGCTGAAAAGATGCAAGGAATCAGGCATTCATACCGCCATCGAAACCTGCGGCTGGACTACGGAATCCGTTCTCCGGGAGGTTATCCCGCTGACAGATCTGTTCCTTTTCGACCTTAAAATCATTAATCCCGATATGCATCTCCGGTATACCGGAATGCCCGTGGACCGGATACTCGATAACCTGTCGGTTCTGGCAGCCCTGCACCCCCATGTCGTAATCCGCTTCCCGCTGGTCCCCGGCATAACCGATACGCCTGAAAACCTCGACGATATCATCCGGATCATGAAGCTGAACCGGCTCACCCGGATCGACCTCGAACCCTACCACACGCTCGGTACCGACAAATATGAAGAGCACGGGATGAGTTACGCTCTTCCAGGGCTGCCGCTCTATGAAACAGGGAGGGTGGAGGAGATCAGGGCTTACTTTGAAGCCCATAACCTGGGGTAAGGCAGAAGGCAGAAGGCAGAAGGCAAAAATCAGTAACAAGTATCAAAGAATTAAGAACAAAGTATATGACTAACTCCGGACTTCAGTCTGGGGGTTTTACGCGTCACGTGTCACTTGTCACGCGTCACGATCCAAAAAGTACCCACCCCAACCCCTCCCTGAAACCAGGGAGGGGCTCTATTTTCGTCACTCGTCACTCGTCACTCGTCACTCGTCACTTTTTATTAGCTTTAAAGAAACAAATACGCTATGAAACATATTTCAACGCTCATCACTGCTCTCCTGCTCCTCCTTGCGGCAGCCTGCCAGCCAGGCGAAAAAAAGACGACGATCGGGTATATCCAGATCACTGAGGATCCGGTGCTGGATGCTGCAAAAGTGGGAGTATTCAAGGCCCTGGAAGATTCCGGCTTTGTCGATGGGCAGAACATCAGGGTTCTGGATAAGAACGCGCAGGGCGACCTGTCGATGATCAATACCATCCTGCAGATGTTCCAGTCGCAGAATGTCGACATGGTCATCACCAACAGCACACCCTGCATGTCGGCGGCGGCCCAGACCATTAAGAACATCCCGGTGGTATTTACGGTTGCCTTTAGCCCGAGTCAGATCGGACTGAAAAATCCACCGCCTACCCTGACCGGCGTGACGGATGATTTGAAGGTTAAGGAGATTGTAGATCTGATGATGGAATGTGTTCCAAATCTTAAAAAGGTTGGTTTTCCTTACAATACATCCGAGCCTAATGCGGAATATTCGGCTAAAAAGCTGGATATAGAATTGAAATCCAGAGGGATAGAGGTAGTCCATGCCGCTGTGAACAGTACAAATGACATCCTGCAGGCTGTTCAGTCACTCGCCGAAAAAAAGATTGACGCTTTTCTGGCCGCGGCCGACAATACGGTTTACCTCGGATTGGGAGTTATATCAAGGATTGCTGCAGAGAAGAAAATCCCGATTTTCGTTACCGATCCTCTTCAGGTTGAAAAGGGCGCTGCCATTGGATTTGGTATTAATTATTACAAGTGGGGTTACCTGAGCGGACTGAAGGCTATAGAGATCCTGAGGGGAGTGAAGCCTCAGGATACGCCCATCGAGACCGTCGGGCAATATGAGGTGATCATTAATCAAAAAGCTTGCGACGAACAGGGACTGATTGTTCCGGAGGCCGTTCTGGCCCGTGCAGCGAGAATCATTAAATGAAGGCAGAAGGCTGAAAGGAAAGGAAGAAGGAAAAAGGAGAAAGGAAGAAGTATTTATGGCTATCCCCAGACTTCAGTCTGGGGGCATCTCCCATCACTCGTCACTTTCTATAAGTACCCACCCCAACCCCTCCCTGAAACCAGGGAGGGGCTATGTTCTCGTCACTCGTCACTCATCACTCGTCACTTTTCTTCCGCCACCCAGGCGATGATTCTGAGCGGAGATCCGCTGCCGCCTTTGATTTTCATCGGAGCGGCAACCACATAGGATCCTGTTGCGGGAATTTTTTCGAGGTTGGCGATGTTCTCATAAGCCGTAACATTATTGCCGCACAGGCTACGGTGGGTGAGAAAATCTTTTGATTGCCCGAAATCAATGCTCGGCGTATCAATGCCTGCTGCCTTGATCTTCCTTACCTGAACCAGCCAGTCTGTCGCTTCAGGGCTCAACCCCGGAAAATGCAGCTCAGCTACGCCTTCCGCTCCGGTCTTGAGCGTTCCCGTATATTTCTCTCTGTCGCCCCAGTATTTGCCGAACCCGGTGTGCAGGAGTACGATCGACCGGGCCGGGATCTCGCCATGCTGTTTCTCCCAGTTCAGAAAATCATCGACCGTGATCAGATAGTCACGGTTTTGTTCCGATTGGGCGGAAACATCCACCACAACGGCAGGGCCGGTGAATTCCTCCACCGGGATTTGCTCAATGGAGCGGCCTCCCTCTCCGAAATGCATGGGCGCATCAAAATGGGTTCCCCCGTGCTCCTCAGCCGAGTATTTGAACGAAGAATAAAAATACCCCTTACTGTTGATGCCAAAGGAAACGGTATCATGCTTAAAGGGCACATTAGTGGGCCAGTACACGGTGCTCTCTTCAAAATTCCAGGTAAGGTCTATCCATTGGCCGCCGTCCAATACCCGGGCAATATCAGTCTTCGTTGGGTTACAGGACACCAACAGGACCAGGGCGGTGAGGAATATCAGGTTTTTCATGAGAAGAAATTAGGTTAATCAGAAATTAAAAATAGCATTAAAGCCTGATTTCCTCCAATCATGGGGAAAGCCTGATGGAATTCGTACTTTTGATAAAAGTCGGCAGCTTGAAGCACGACAGCCATTCTCAGCAAACTATGCCAGGTAGACTGATCCTCTTTATATTGATCTTTTTCTGGTCACTGCCGGTAAAAGCCGAATACCGGACAACCGTCCATTCCATCTCGCATCGCGAAGGCCTGTCGAACGGAGCGGTGAATTCGATCGTCAAGGACGCTGAAGGATATATCTGGTTCGGGACCTGGAACGGGCTTAACCGGTATGATGGGAACAGTATCCTGACCTACCTGCCGGGAAACAGTTCCTATTCCATTCACAATCATGTTATCCGGGAACTCTATCCGACCTCCCGGGGGCCTATCTGGATGCTGACCAATAAAGGTATCGGGTTGTATGATAACATTCACGACCGGTTCAGCTCCTATTTTACCAGGGAATCGGAACAGGTTAACAATGAGAATGACATTGCAGTCAGTCATTCGGATAGCCTTGGCACTTTCGCCTCTGTATTCGGGAGTGGAATTTTCAGGTATGACAGCATCGCCGGGCAATTTAACCGGATTGATTTTGATTCTGTTTCAACCCGCGCTTCCACCAGTATCAAAAGGATTCACCTGATCGCCGGTAAAGCTTACTGCATTAACGGAAGCGGACAATTGATGATGATGACGGGCAACCATCTGGAGGAGATTTTGCCCCTTCCCCTGACCGGGACCTTGTCCTCGTCAGTATCGGTCCTGATCCATCAGCGTCCGTACATTCTGATCACCCAGCGCACCGGGGCTGCCCTCATGGTGGACCTGGATGCTAAGGTGGTACAGCAGCTGAGGATCCCGAATGATATCATTACCTCATTCGCTCTTTCAAAGGCGCCGGACAGGCTCTGGACGGGTACCGAAAAGGGCCGGATATACAGCTTCAACCTGCTGACCGGCAATTTTGAGGGGCTTGAGATCCTCTCAGATGTGTTGATCAAAAATCCAATTGCTACACGGGTGCTGAGTATTTATGAAACGGATCCGGACATTCTCTGGATCGGAACCGACGGGAGCGGGGTTTACACGCTGAAACTGACAGAATTCCCGAACCAGGGTCTTTCATCGGACCAGCTCGCCTATCCTATCGTCCGGAGTATTTTGGTAACCCGCAGGGGAGACGTCCTGATCGGGACTAAAGGCGGGGGGATAGACATTTTCGATTCGCGAGGGAAAAAAATCAGGCAGATATCGGTGAAAGACGGCCTGAGCAATAATTCAGTTCTTTCTTTCAAAGAGCGTGACGACGGTTCCATATGGGTAGGTACCGACGGCCGTGGGATTGATATTATTTCTCCGGATTACCGCACGATTCGCAATTTCCCTCGGGATTTCAACTGCCCGGTCCCGCTGGTCTTTGCTTCCGTGTACCGGATTATCGAAGACAGCGATCAAAGAATGTACCTGGGAACCAGTGGTTATGGGGTTTTTATGATCGGCTTCGACAAACCGGGAAATTCAAAGCCTGTCAGTTGTGAGCAACTGATGCTCGACAAAAGCATTCCGGTAACGGGACAGCAGAAACAAATCGTCTATTCCCTTACAACAGAAAAACCCGGGATTATCTGGATAGGTACCAGAGGGAATGGGGTATACCGTTATAATACCATAACCAAGCGTGTGATGGGGCAGTATACCACCGTTTCCCATCCTGACCTGATCAGAAATGATGATATCCTCTCACTCTTTACCGATCATATCGGCCATATCTGGGTGGGCAGCAGCAATGGCATCTTCGGTTTGTCGCCCATTTCCGCCGACTCGGTTGAAGTGGCGGGACTGACGATGCAATCTGATCTGGCCAATACCAGTATTCATGCGATACAACTGGATACAAGGGGTAATTTGTGGGCTACCACCAATCAGGGGCTCTCTTTCATTGATATCGGCACCCGGAATGTGAGGAGCTTTAATTTAAACGATGGTCTGATCAATTTTGAATACAGCGACGGCGCCTCGTTTTTTGATACCACAACGGGTCGGCTGTTTGTCGGGGGTACCGTAGGGGTAGATATCATCCAGACGGATGAGATCAAATTTGCTTCCTATTTCCCGCCGATTGCCATCAATCAGCTTTTAATCAGGAACCTGCCTGTTGAAATCGGTGCCGAAAGCGTGTTGACCTGCAGCATCAATAACCAAAAAAGTCTAAGCCTGAAATACAATCAGAATTCAATCTCCTTTGACATTTTGCCCATTGCTTTCTGGGGACAGGAGAGGTACAGGATTTCATACAGACTGATCAACTTTGATGATGAATGGGCCATCAATCCGGTGAACCAGAGGATCAGTTTTTCGAACCTGAGGCCGGATACCTATACCCTGCAATTACGCGTCAGCGACGAAAACGGAACCTGGTCGGATCAGATGAGGGAGGTAAAGTTTGTAATTAATCCGCCTTTCTGGTGGACATCCTGGGCGATTGCGTGTTATCTCGTGCTGATTATCGGAATTCAGTTGATCGTCATCTTTTCTTACCGCAGAAAAGAAGCCCGGAGAAAAGAAGCTCTCCTGCAGGAATACAAGAAGCAAAAGGAGGAAGAACTTCAGAACTACAAACTGGAGTTTTTCACCAATGTGGCTCATGAGTTCCGTACCCCGCTGACCCTCATCACGGCGCACATCCACGCCTTGCTCGAAGACACCCGGAATTCGGTGGCAAATCCTCGTCTGGTTAAGGTTTTCAACAACAGCATCAAGCTTCAGAAACTGGTGCTCGAAATCATGCAGTTCAGGAAGCTCGAGAAAGGCAAGGAGCCCCTGAATATACACCTGACCAAACCGGTTGACCTGGTACGGGAGGTGGTCTCCGACCTTGATCTGCTGGCGCAGGAACGGGATATCCGCTGTGAGATTACTGCCCCGGATCCCGATCTGGTCTTCAAAACAGATCCGGATAAATTCCAACGCATTGTGACGAACCTGATCTCGAACGCGATAAAATACAACCGGACGGGAGGATTCGTAAGGACATCGGTTACAGTCGCAGATTCGGCCCTGATCGTCAAAATCGAAGACAATGGAATAGGCATTAAGCCGGAATATTTCCAGAAGGTTTTTGAGCCGTTCGGAATCTCTTCGGCCAGAAGGAAAGGCAGCTTCCCGGGATACCGGTCGACCGGGCTGGGACTGGCCGTTACCAAAGGCATGGTCGAACTCATGAAGGGGACAATCAGTTTTGTAAGCAGGCTTGATGAAGGAACCACATTTACCTGTGTTTTCCCTGATGTACACAGCCTTAGCCAGGGAGAAGAGCTAAGTGAACCTGCCGCCGAGATGAATGAAATCAGTTTCATCGATGACCCCGTTCAGGATCCTTCGTTTGGAAATGAAGAAATGTCGGCCGGCAAACCTTTGATCCTGCTGGTGGATGATGATCCCGAAATACTGATCCTGCTCCGGGATTTCCTGCGGGCGGATTATAATATCATTACCGCCGCGGACGGGCTTGAAGGATACAATAAAGTCCTGTCAGGCAAACCGGACCTGATCGTGGCTGATGTAATGATGCCGGAAATGGATGGGATCGAATTGTGCAACCGGATTCGTGACAACTTCGATACCAGCCACCTGCCCATTATTCTTCTGACTGCCAAGGCGGAAACGGAAGACCGGATTGCCGGTCTGAAGGCCGGTGCCGATTCGTACATTCCCAAACCTTTCAATCCCGAGCATCTGAAAGTCCGCCTGGCCCAGCTCCTTCATTTGCGCGCAGGTATCATGAGCCATTTCGGCAAGCAGGATGACAATCCAGCCCTGGTTAAGGAGATCCCCGACCCGTTCTTCCAGAAACTGCTCAGTTACATTGATGAAAATATCGATGATGAAACGCTCTCGTCGGAAAAGTTGTGTGACAAGCTGGCCATCAGCAAATCATCCCTTTATAATAAAACCCGGTCTGTCCTCGGCACAACCCCCCACAGCCTGATCAACCAGCGCCGGTTAAGCAAGGCGGCTACCCTTCTGAAATCTACCCTGATGACGGTCAGTGAAATCATCGACCAGACAGGCTTTGCGAGCAGAACCCATTTCTATGAGCTGTTCAGCAAAGCCTATGGATGCTCGCCTTCCGACTACCGGAACCAGCCGGGGGATCATCTGGCGTAGGATCCATTTTGCACTCCGGAGGACACTATCGGGAACAGGGCGGACACGGTTTTGCGAATTCTGTGGTAGGTTTGTTACAGGCCTAACTAATCCAATTTCACCAAACATGGATATTGCACATAGATTTTCGCAGAATCCTTTACTCCGTCCTGCAGATCTGAAGCCTGGAATCGAAGGAATGGAAATAGTCTGCCTCCTGAATCCCGGCGTTTTTCAGTATGACGGAAAGATCTGGTTGCTGTTGCGCGTTGCTGAAAGACCCAGGCAGATCGAAGGCAAGATCAGTTTCCCGGTATATAATGCCCACGGTGAAATCGAGATCCTGAATTTCGATACGGACGATCCCGAACTGGATGCTTCCGATCCAAGGGTTATCAATTACAGGAAAAAGGACTACCTGACCACTCTCTCCTATTTGCGCCTCGTATGCAGTGATGACGGGATCCATTTTTCCGAGCCTGCAGGATACCCACCCATTTTTGGCAAAGGGAAACTGGAAGGCTTTGGTATTGAAGATTGCCGGGTTGCCACGATGACCGACGGCTTTTGCCTGTCGTTCACGGAGGTGTCTGAATTCGGCGTCGGCGTCGGACTCATCCGTACCCATGACTGGAAGAGGTTCATTCGCGAAGGGATGATCTTCCCGCCTCATAATAAGGATTGCGCCCTATTCGAAGAGAAGATCAACGGACTGTATTATGCCCTGCATCGCCCGAGTAGTCCCGAACTGGGAGGCAATTATATATGGATAGCCGAATCGCCCGACCTGATCCACTGGGGCAGGCACCAGTGCCTTGCCACTACCCGGCAGGGTATGTGGGATTCTGTGCGTGTCGGGGCAGGCGGAGCCCCAATCCGGACCGCAAAAGGCTGGCTGGAGATTTATCACGGCGCGAACAAGGACCATCGCTATTGTCTGGGCGCCCTGCTTCTCGACATCAACGATCCGTCAAAAGTACTGGCTCGCAGCAACGAGCCGGTCATGGAGCCGGTTCAGACCTATGAACAAACCGGATTTTTCGGGAACGTGGTATTTACCAATGGCCATTATGTAAAAGGCGATGACCTCTATATGTATTATGGTGCCAGCGATGAGGTGATCTGCGGAGCACGTTTCTCCATTAAGGAAATTCTTTCAACCCTGAGTTAATACCTGATCAGACATGTTAAAAAAACTGACTGCAGAGTACCGCTACTTCCTTTCAATGCCGCGCAACATGCGGGTGCTGTTGATTACCAACATGTTGTATGCACTTGTGTTGCCTGTGGTCGAGATCTTTATGGCCGCTTATATCATGCGGTCCTTTGACGAAACCAGTTACGTTGCCATTTTCCAGCTGGCCATGTATACCGGCATCATTATTACTTCTCTGACAAACGGTTTTTTGTTGAAACGTTTCAAGGTCCCGCACCTGTATAGTTTTGGTATCCTGCTGAGTGGGGTGTCGATGGTGGGAATGATGTTCGTCAAGGATATCGGACTCACCGGACTGATCGTTTCCGGTACCCTGATCGGCGCTGCATCAGGATTCTTCTGGACCAACCGGTACCTCATGGCCCTGAACAATACTTCCGATGATAACCGCAATTACTTTTTTGGGCTTGAATCCTTCTTCTTCACCATTTCGAACATCGGTGTTCCGCTGATCATTGGCGCATTGCTGGTTTCCGTTCCGGGATGGCACCTGTTCGGGATGGAATTCAATGTCTATACCGGATACCGGATCGTAATCCTGATCGTCCTCGCCATCACCATCCTCGCCTGTTTTTCACTTTCCCGCGGGAAATATGAAAACCCGGCCCAGAAAGATTTCCTTTTTTTCCGGTTCGACAGGCTATGGAACAAACAGATCCTGCTGGCTGCACTGAAAGGTCTGGTCCAGGGTTTCCTGGTCACCGCACCGGCCATGCTCATCATGAAATATGTGGGTGAAGAAGGTTCACTCGGGCTTATCCAGGGGATCAGCGGTGGAATTACTGCCATTCTCATCTATCTGCTGGGAAGATTTACCAAGCCCAAACACCGCATTTTCGTCTTTGGAACCGGGATTGTTTTTTTCCTGATCGGAACCATCGTAAACGGTATTGAACTGTCGATGACCGGGGTGATCGTCTTTGTCCTTTGCAAGGTCTTTTTCCAGCCCCTCCATGATCTGGCCTATTTCCCTATCATGATGAAGGTTATTGACGTGGTTTCGAAACGTGAAAACCGTAATCAATATGCGTATATCCTCAATCATGAGTTTGGCCTTTATACCGGCCGGGTAATTGGATTGGGACTTTTTATTTTCCTCGCTTTAAAGGTTTCCGAGACTTTTGCGCTCCGTTACGCACTCATCATCGTTGCACTGGTGCAACTGCTCGCCATTCCGCTGGCAAAAAACATCATGAAAGACTCTTATACCGATACTAAATGAAAAAGACCGGTTTGATCTTATCTGTCCTGATCCTCCTGTCGGGGTTATCCTCCTGCAACAAGATGACTTATGATCCGGTGGTCCAGACTGCCATACCTCGGATCGATCAGATGCCGTCCCTGCCGCAACCTCTTAAGATCATCGACTGGAAACAGAAAGCAATCCAGTTCGACAGCCTGGTTTACCAGTTTGATACTCAGGCATCCTATGGTCCGCTGATCTGGCTCGACAGTTCGCGAAGGAACTTCGATCAGGTAACCTATGGCCTCTACACCGTGATCGGTGATATACGTCAGGGTCCCGGAAAGAACAACGGTGAATTCCATGAGGCGCTTACCTCCCTGAATTCATTGCTGAGTGCCGGATTACTCGGTATCGATAAAACCAATCAGCATGGTTTCAACTTCGTTAAAATGGCTCAGAATTATTTCAACAGCAGCACGAAGTGGAACATTGTTATGAACAACACCAATCCCGATGTAGCAATGGCAGGAGGCGGTTATGGCCGCGACTGGTGGTATGATGTGTATCCCAACGTGCTCTATTATGGTGTTGCAGCCCTCTTCCCCGATGTCGAGAATACCGAATCGATACAGCGCAAGGTTGCGGATCAGTTTTATGCGGCTGATTCGGTCCTGAACGGCAATTATGATTATTCCTATTTTGATTATGCCCGGATGAAGGGCATGCGCAACCAGATCCCTTATCAGCAGGATGCCGCCGGAGGGCACGCCTTTGTTTTGCTGTCTGCCTATGAGAAATTCGGCGATGCGAAATACCTGAAAGGTGCAAAAAGCGCTACCGAAGCTTTGCTGAGCCGGAAAGAAAGCCGTTTTTATGAGATCCTGCTCCCCTTTGGCGCCTATACCGCCGCGCGACTGAATGCTGAGCATGGAACCCAATACGATGTCACACGGCTGCTCAACCAGATTTTCGACGGCTGTCAGGCCAAAGACGGCCGCTACGGCTGGGGCGTGATTGCCGAAAGATGGGGCGATTATGATGTTTTCGGCCTTCAGGGAAGCATAACCGACGGAGGAGGCTATGCCTTCTTCATGAATTCGGTGGCGATGGCCTGGCCCCTGCTGCCGATGGTAAAATATGAACCCCGATATGCCCGGGCCATCGGAAAATATATGCTGAACGCAGTGAACGCTTCACGGCTTTTCTATCCCGATCAGATCGGGGAGAAAAACCAGTGGCTGCCTCAAATGAAGGACCTGACAAAAGGCATTATCGGATACGAAGGGATCCGGAAAACGGATGATATGAATAATCCTTCCCTGGTGGGTATGTCACCCGTTGCCATCGGCGACGGACCCAAATGGGTAACCGGTCAGCCTCCTGAATCCATGTTCAGCCTCTACAGTACCTCCATTGCCGGCGTGTACGGGGCCATTGTAAACACAACGGGGGTTGAAGGTATTCTGGCATTAAACTGCAATGCTACAGACCTTTATGCCGATAATACCTATCCGGTTTTTCTGTACTACAATCCGTATAACGAAGTTAAAACCGTCACCTATTCCTCAGAGAATAGCGTTGACCTTTTCGATCTGATATCGAAAAAGTACCTCGCAACCGGGAAACGCGGTACTATAAACATCCGGCTTCCAGCAGACGATGCGGCACTGGTTGTGGTACTTCCGGCAGGCGTCCATCTGAAGGCTGAAGGACCCGGGATTAGAGCAGGCAATGTTGTAATAGCCTATAAGCGAATTCATTAAGAACCAAGCTATGAAACCTACCAAATATTTAAGCAGATGAAAAGACAAGTACTCCTCCTGCTGATACTTTCGCTATCCGTACCCTTGTTTGCACAGCGAACGATTGAAGGTACCGTGAGAGATGCCAAATCAGGTGAAACCCTGATTGCCGTTTCGGTTCAGTTACAGGGAACGACAACAGGCACCACAACCGATCTCGACGGGAAATACCGCCTGACCTCAAACGACCTGACGGAGGCATCGGTGATCGAATATTCATATGTCGGTTATAACCGTTTTCAGGTAACGGCCGGTAATCGTTCCATAATTGATGTCAACCTTGAACCTAAACAGTTTGCACTTGATGAACTGGTTGTAATCGGCTACGGAACGGTCAAGAAGCGTAATGTTCTCGGCGCGGTTACTTCGGTAAACAGCAAGGAGCTGACCAAACTGCCGGTAGCCGGTGTCGACCAGGCTTTACAGGGCCGGGCAGCCGGCGTTCAGGTGACGCAAAATACCGGTGCTCCGGGCGAAGGCGTTTCGGTTCGCATCCGCGGAGCAGGTTCTATCAATTCGAGCAATGACCCGCTCTACATTGTCGACGGAATCCCCACGGCAGATGCTCTAAAAATACTGGCGCCCGGGGATATTGAAAACATCACGGTCCTTAAGGATGCTTCCGCGGCAGCCATCTATGGTTCCCGCGCCAATAACGGAGTTGTGCTGATAACCACAACCAAAGGTTCAAAAGGAAAGGCCAAGGTCACGTACCGGGGCCAGACCGGCTTCCAACAAGCCACCCGGCTCACCAAAATGGTCAATGCCACCGATTATGTTACGATCTATAATGAAGCTGCAACCAATGATAACAAGCTGCTCCCCGAAAGCCTGAGGCGCAGCCTGATCACTGAAGAACAGGCGGCAGGTTTTGCCAATGTAAATTATGTTAATGAACTCCTCCGGACTGCCCCGATCAATTCCCACGAACTCTCAGTTTCGGGAGGAAATGAATCAACCAATTATATGATATCAACCTCTCTGTTCGATCAGCAGGGAATTATCAGAGGAACCGGTTATACGCGCGGAACCATGAGGATTGCGGTTAATTCCGAAATCACCAAATGGCTTTCCGCCGGCATGAGCGTGCTGTCGGGCATCTCCAGCAATGATGTGATCGGCAGTTCGGGCGACGGATATGGAGGTAACGGCGGCAGCGTGATCCGGTATGCTTTCTTCCGCAATCCGGCTATTCCCGTCATGTTTGAAGACGGGGTCACCTATGTGGACCGGCCGGCTGAATATTTCGGAGCTCAGGTTTATGATTCCTACCTGGGCGACGGATATAACCCTATCGGAATGACCGCCTTGAACGATAATAACCGCAAGGTCGACAGCTATCTGGGTAAAGCCTTTTTCATTGCTAAGCTTTCCGATAAACTGAAGTTCACCACCAACCTGGGGATGGATTATCGGAATTCCTATTCCCGCCGGTTCAACCCGACCTGGGGTACACTGAACCGGATCAATGCCAAGAACAGTCTGGATATCGCCACCGAACGGGCCATAAACTGGACCGTGAACAATGTACTGGATTATCAAACCACCTTCGGTACGGCGCATACTTTCTCGGCCATGGTTGGGTTTGAAGCGATAAGGAACAGCGGGAAAGCACTCTATGCAAGCGATATGGATTTTCCCGTGCAGCAGGAAGAACTTATTTACATCGGTAACGGCTTGGGTACCAAAATATTGAGCCAAAACGAGTATGCCTCAACCCTGGCTTCATTTTTCGGCCGTGCCGGATATGATTATAAAGGAAAATACTATGTGTCGGGAACCCTTCGCCGGGATGGTTCTTCACGTTTCACCGGCGATAACAAATGGGGAACGTTTTATTCCCTGTCCGGGGGATGGGTGCTTTCCGAAGAAACTTTCCTGAAGGATGTCGAATGGCTCTCGAGCCTGAAACTCCGCGGAGGCTATGGCGCCATCGGGAATCAGGAGATCGGGCTGTATGCCGCCAGCGACAGGATCTCTCCCTATTACAACTATCCTTTCGGAAACCTGTCGAACAGCGGCTATGCCCAATCGGCCCTCGGGAACTCCGACCTGAAATGGGAAACCAGTTATCAGTATAATGCCGGTGTGGATATGGAACTGTGGACCAACGCGCTGGCCGTTTCGCTGGATTATTTTTATAAGGTTACGGAAGACATGCTGGTTAAAGCGCCCAATCCTCCGTCAACAGGTTATGCCGAAGCTGCCTGGATCAACAGCGGATCCGTATTGAATACCGGTGTTGAACTCGAAGCCATCTACCGTCAGGTCAAGAAAGACTGGAGCTATTCCATCGGAGCAAACCTGACCTTCCTGCATAACGAGGTGCTGGCGCTGGATGCCCCATTGGCCGGAGGAAGAGTTGAGTCGGGTGTTTATGCAACGCGCACCATCGTGGGCCAGCCTATCGGTGCTTTCTACCTGCTTGAGATGGAAGGCATTTTCCAGAATGAGATCGATATTCTGACCTCAGCCTTTCAGGGAAATGACATTGAGCCCGGTGATGTGAAATTCAAGGACCAGGATGGTAACGGGGTGATCGATAATGAAGACCGGGTGTATATGGGTAGCGCCATTCCCAAACTGATGGGCGGTGCCAACTTTTCGGCCACCTGGAAGAATTTTGATCTTAGCCTATTCATGCAAGGCGCCTGGGGCAACAAGATCTATGTGCAGGTTAACCAGGACATTGAAGGTTTTTACAGGGGCTTCACGGTGACCCAGCGCTATTTCGACGAGCGGTGGACCGGTGATGGCACCTCCGATACTCAGCCAAGGGCCTCATGGACAGCCAAATCCAATAATGCCAGGCCATCGTCCCGATTCCTGGAAGATGGCTCCTACCTGAGATTGAAGAACCTCCAATTCGGATATACGATACCCGAAAGGATCCTGAAAATAGCCACTCTTTCGCAGGTCAGGCTCTACGCTTCGGCGACAAACCTCCTGACACTGACGAAATACCCGGGCCTTGATCCGGAAATGACGGTCAGCGACAACTCCACAGCAGAAGGCGACCGTGCCGCCGGTATCGACTGGGGGACCTATCCGTCTGCCATGACTATCATGTTTGGAATTGACATCACCTTTTAAAAAGATCAGGCTATGAAAAGGATATTCAACACGATAATGGTCATCCTGGTTGTCGGCATCATGCTCACCCTGAACAGCGGCTGTACCGATTTTCTGACCGAAGAGCTCAGAGGCAGTTTCTCCTCGGAGACGTTCTACCAGAACGATAAACAGGCTCTTCAGGCCGTGAACGGGGTCTATAATGCCATTGCTTTTTCCAATCCCGATAATGCGATCTGGATTTTCGGCGATGTAGCTTCCGATGATGCCGTCAAGGGTGGCAATCCGGGCGATCAATCGGAGATCACCTATATCGATGAGTTTACTGCCGATGCCAATAATGGTATTGTGAGTGATTACTGGAGTTTCGCCTATGAAGCGATTGCCCGCGCCAATAACGTTATCGCCAATGTTCCGGCGGTGACTATGGATGAAACCCTGAAGAACAGGATCATCGGTGAAGCTAAGTTTATCAGGGCATACAGCTATTTCAACCTGGTGAACATTTTCGGGAAAGTGCCGCTGAAACTTCTGCCCCAGCTAACCTTCGAAGCCATCCATGTTCCCCTGTTCGAAATTGCTGATATCTATGCCCGGATTGAGCAGGACCTGACGGATGCGGCTGCCGTGTTGCCGGTTTCCTATACCGCTTCGGATATGGGCCGTGTCACAAAGGGTGCCGCGTTGGGGCTGCTCGGTAAAGTAAACCTGTATGAAGGGAAGTGGTCGGCTGCTTTAGGTTATTTTCAGCAACTCGAAAGCCTGGGTATTTACGGCCTGTTACCCAATTTTGCTGATATATTCAGGCTCGCCAGCGAAAACAGCCGTGAATCCATTTTCGAGATACAGCACTTAACCGGACAAAATCCCATGACCGGGAGCGCCCTGAACCAATGGTTCGCACCGGCATCCGAAGGAGGCTATTATTTCAACGCACCAACCCAGATGCTGGTTGACGCCTTTGAGAAAAGCACCACCGGCGAAGTGGATCCCCGCCTCGATGTATCCGTCGGACGCGATGGCCAGGTGTGGCTGAATGGTGAGATTTTCAACGGCTCCCTTTCGCCTACCGGATTCCTGACCAAAAAGCACCAGCAGCCGCTTTCCGAGGTTCCTTCTTCGCTTAAAGGAGATGGTGACCTTAACTACATCTACCTGAGGTATGCTGATGTGTTGCTGATGAAAGCGGAAGCTTTCAACGAGATCAACCAGGCCGACTCGGCAAAGGCAAACCTTAACCGGGTCAGGGAACGCGCCCGCGCTAGTTTTAACGGAACACTCCCGGCCGATCTGCTCGCAGATATCACAACTACCGATCAATCCCAGCTCAGGATTGCCATCCAAAAAGAACGCAGGGTTGAGCTGGCTCAGGAATTTCACCGCTATTTCGACCTGATGCGATGGGGAAAAGCTTACGCTGAATCAGCGCTCGGACCGGATTTCAATTACGAATCGAAACGCTTCCTGCCCATCCCCCAGGCGGAGATCGATGCAAATCAGGGTATACATTAATAATCAATACTTAACATCAATCTAATCACTATCAACCATTTAAATCTAATGAAAATGAAACATTTCAGAAACCTGAGCACTTCGATGCTGCTGCTGATCGCATGTTTAGCACTCATCGTGACGTCCTGCAAAAAGGACGAAATCATTGAAGGTGACAAAACCGCTCTCAATGCGCTGATTGTCGAGGCCGATGCACTTTCCGCATCTGCAACCACGGCAGATTATCCCCAGGCTGCCATCGATGCCTACAAGGCTACTTTGGCCAATGTAAAAACCGCTGCCGCTGATAAACTGACACAGGCTCAAATCGATGCTTTGGTTATCCAATTGACCGAAGCCATGGAATTGCTTGATTCACAGGCATACGGATTTATCGATGAAGCATTGTACCTGAATGCCGGCTGGCACTTCGATGAAGGAACCGGCACTACGGCAACCGCTTACTCAACCATTAAGCATGTGGGAACTTTCACCAAGGGCAATAGCGTTCTGATGGGCACTGCTGCCATGTCACCCACCTGGGTTGATGGGGTCAAGGGGAAAGCCATCTATTTAAACAAAGGCGCTCACCTGGAAGTACCCTATACAACCAGCTTCCTGCCTGCCAATCTGACGATCTCTGTCTGGATCAAGCCCGATGAACTGTATGAACACAACTATATCCTGTCGCAGAACTACTGGCAGGGATATAAGCTGCAGACACAGGGAGGCGGTAAACCATTTTTCACTTTCAAAAAAGTGGATGGCGGAATTGTTGATGCCGACAATGAAACCGACAACTCGATCAAAGTCGCTCAGTGGAATCATGTGGTCGTAAGCGTGAATGCTACAACCAAAGAGCTGAAGTTCTATGTTAACGGGACCCTCACAAAGACCTGGACCGAAGAGACCAAAGGAATCGCAGGCCTCACCCAGGTCCTGACTTCACCTGATCCCCAGCCTTTCATTATTGGTTGTGTTGCAACTGATGCTGAACTGGCCGCCAACTTTATGGAATGGACAACAGCCGACAACCTTGGCTACTTCAAAGGTGTCATCGACGAGCTGAAAATCTATAACATAGCGTTGACCGACGGACAGGTTGCCAAACTGTACAACGACGAAAAAGAGTAAGCGATAGGTTTGGTTAAATAGTAATGTGTAGTTAGGCTAAGGCTCAATAATTCCTGAAAAACAGGAAAATTGAGCCTTTCCTTTTTTATCTTGCAGGTACTCTTATGATCCGACAACTGTTTTTTATACTGATGTGTGCTTTTTCCGTGCAGGGTTTTGCCCAGCAGGGGCAGCTTTCTATTTCACGGATCGACCGGATGCCCGATTCTCCTGCGCCGCTTCTCATCAGGGACTGGCAAACTGTGGCGAAAGAGTACGATAGTCTGGTCTTCAACCTGAATCTGACCGGACAGTACCTGCCCCTGATAAGGCTGGGTACACCCGGGCAATTCAACTATGATGGCAACATCCCGATATTCCTGGATTCATACGTGGGGGCTGACGATCATGCCAACCAGGCTGAAGCGATCAACATCCTACCCGCCATCGTGGGCGCTTCGCTGGCCGGGATTGACAAGAGCAACCAGGCCGGCAGGAACTGGGTGGCGATGGCAAAGGACTTTTTTAACCTGGAAAACGGACAAAACGTTTATCTGAATAATTATTCCACTTCATCCGGAAGCGACTGGTGGTACGACGTAATGCCCAATGTTTTCTTTTATCAGTTACGCTCGCTTTATCCCGATGCTGTACCTGAATTTGAGGCCCAGTTCCTGTCGGTTGCCGATCGCTGGCTGAAGTGTATCAACCAGTTAGGTGGTACTACCACTCCCTGGACGCTGCCGCAGATGAACTACCGGGCGTTTAACCTGGCTACCGGTTTACCGCTGGCAACCGGTGTTCCGGAACCCGAATCGGCAGGCAGCATCGCCTGGCTGCTTTATAATGCCTGGCTCGAAACCGGCAATAAAAAGTACTTTGCTGGGGCCCAACTGGCTATGGATTTCCTGGCAGGTTTAGAATCGAACCCCTCGTATGAACTCCAGCTTCCCTATGGCACGCTGACGGCTGCCCGCATGAACGCGGTGGAGGGAACCGATTACCCGGTAGACAAGCTTCTCGGATGGTGTTTCAGCCGGGGCGATCTGAGAGGGTGGGGATCCATTGTCGGGAATTGGGGCGGCTATGATGTGTCGGGCCTGATCGGTGAAGCCAACGACGGCGGCGACGATTATGCTTTTGTGATGAACGGCTTTCAGCAGGCTGCCGCCCTGGCGCCGCTGCCCAAGTACGACAAGCGCTATGCCCGCGCCTTGGCCAAATGGCTGCTGAACCTGACAAATGCCAGCCGGCTGTTCTACTGGAACGCCTTGCCGGAAACCCTTCAGGATTCCTATGCCTGGGCATCGGAACACGATCCGGACGCGTGCATCCCACACGAATCCATGAAGGAAGTATGGGGAGGCAACCATCCTTACGCTACCGGTGATGCCATCCGGGGAACCTGGGCATCAACAAACCTGTCGCTCTACAGCGGATCAAGCGTGGGCTACCTGGCAGCAGTGGTTCAAGCTACGAATGTACCGGGGATCCTTCGGATAGATCTGAATAAAACTGATTTTTACGGTGAGAATGCCTTTCCTTCGTACCTGTTTTACAATCCGGGCGAGGCGATGCAGCAGGTTGATCTGAAAATGCCGGAAGGCAGCTTCGGCGTCTACGATGCCATCACCGAAACCACCCTGCTTACGGCAGCCTCAGGGTCAATCCTGGTTGACGTCCCTGCCGGGGAAGTCAGACTGATCAGGCTTTATCCTGCCGTTCTGGTAACGGAAGCCCGTGATGGAAGATTGTACGCGGGGAATGAGGTCCTCGACTATCATTACCGGTATACGTATTCCGCCAACATACGGATAAAAGCACTTTCAGCAGATCACAACCCGGTTCTTGTCAATTCCACCTTCATGGCTTATTGCGAGCCGGGTAACTCCAATCCCGGTGATACCATTCTGTTCGAATGGTTTTTGGAAGATGTTCCGATTGAAGGCAAGACTCAGTCTGCCGTACAGATTTCAGCCCCAGGAACTCCATCGGACATTGTGCTCAAATGCAGAATCAGGGTTCATGAACAGGTTGCTGAAGACACCATTCATCTGCAGGTAGTCGAACGAATCCCTATGCCACCGGTCGTGACAGGTATTCAGCCGGGCACGAAATACACCCCTGCAGGCGGAGTGAACACCTTTACCGCTCTCGTGGAACCGGCTGATGATGAAATACTTGAATATAATTGGAGCGCTTCGATCGGGACACTGTCAGGGGCAGTCGGGAATGCAGTCACCTGGCAGGCCCCACCTGCAACCACCGTGGCTGCAATAACCGTGCGGGTCACCAATCAGGATAAGCTTACAACCACGGTATCTGTACCGGCCTTGATCAAAGATACCAGTCTCGCAGATCAGGATCCGCTGATCTGGTATCCATTCGATTCGGATGAACGCAATGCCGCTGCCGACCAGTTCCATGCCACCGCCATCGGCGTGAACAAAACCGAAGATCCCAGAGGTGAGCCTGAAATGGCCCGCCGGTTCACGTCGGGTTCGAACATCATTTATACTGATAATAGTGGAGAACTCAATTTTTCCGGTGCAGTCAGCGTGAGTTGTTGGGTCAAATGTGAACAGCTGGGTTCGGAAAGGTTTATCCTTTCGCACGGATCCTGGCAACAACGGTATAAACTATCCATCACCCCTGAGGGCTTTTTGCGATGGACCGTAAAAACAACCACCGGGGTTTCCGATCTCGACGGTAGCGAACCCATCGGACTGAACCGCTATTATCACGTAACCGCACTCTATACGGGTTATTCAATGGAACTCTACCTCGATGGTGTTCTGGATGCCTTTAAGCCTTTTTCGGGAGCCATCCTGAGCTCAACAAAGCCCTTCACCATTGGCAGGATGGATGATACGGAAACCCAGTACGCACTTCGTGGGTGTGTGGACGAAGTTAAGGTATGGAACAGGGAAATCCCGGTACAGCAGATCGAACAGCTCAGAAACCAGTGGGCCCTGCCGGTCCTCGACAGTGTCGGCGATCCAATCACCAATATCTACCCGAACCCTGCCGGGAGTGTGATCACTATTGAATTCTCCGGGACGATCAGCGAAGCAGACATCGTCCTTTTCAGTGCGGATGGAAAGAAAGTGAAAGAATATCAGATTACCATTGCAATGTCAGGGATCACCCTTGATATTCCCCAACTCCCGGACGGGTTATTCTTTTGCCGCCTGGCATTGAAAGATGGAAGGACCGCGACGCGTAAAATCATGATCCGGCAAACGAAAAGCCCCCGGTAGTTTCCTGGGTATTCCTTACGACTATTCAGGAATATTTCTTTACTTGAGGGCCAAACTAAAACCTGCCATGAAAGTTATCAATTATTTGATTATTAGTCTGATATTGCTTGCAGGCGGATTCCGCGCAACCGCTCAGACCGTTACCGTTTCCACTCTTTTATCCGAGATGACCGACCTGAGAGCCCTGGCCGAACATCCGACGCCCTGGTTCAAACAGAGCCAGGCCAGCAGCTACGACCGGAAAAGCCACGAAGGAGGGGAACAATGGTTCGCCAATTACGACGTGGGGCAGTATGTAAGGGCCGAGGTAAACGACGGCCGGAACGAAAAGGTGCTGGCCGACCTCTCAGGTCCTGGCGCCATCAGCCGTTTCTGGTCTGCCAATCCCGAAAAGACCAATGTCGTCAGATTCTATTTTGACGGGGAAAAACAAGCTCGCCTGGTTGTGCCTCTCAATGAACTTTTTACAGGAAAACACCCGCTGTTCAGTCCTGATTTTTCCTATGTCAGCGCTACGGGGGGAAACCTCTATTTCCCTTTGCCATACGCTCAATCGTTGAAGATCACAGTTGAGGACCCAACCGGGAAATTTCGCTTGTACTATGAGATTGGTTATCGCACCTATGAAAAAGGTGCCAGCGTCGTAACCTTTGATCCGGCCCAAATCGGTACCTGGAGAGCAGACATGATCCGGACAGGACAGGCTTTGAACCGTCCGGAAGGTGCGACTCCGGGAAACACCACCGGATCGTATATTCAAACCATGGTCGTTCCACCGGGCGAATCTCGGTCCATCCCGGCCATTAAAGGTGAAAAGGCAGTTTATTCCTTTGCAGCACGGGTGGCCGGCACAGAAGAGTCAACAACCTGGACCGACCCCAAAAGAGCACATGTGGCCCTGCGGCACCTGCTTCTGGACATTGCTTTCGATGGCGAGGCTTCCATTCGTACCCCTCTGGGTGATTTCTTCGGCTCGGGTCCCGGGATCAATCCCTATGAAAATCTCTTGTTCTCCGTGAGTCCCGATGGGTGGATGACCAGCCGACTGATGATGCCGTTCAAGTCCTCTATGACCACGGAAATTTACAATGCCGGAACCGTCCCGTACACCGTTGAGCTTATCATAAGTGTCTGTGCAAATAAATTCACGGATAAAAGCTATCACCTTCGTGCCCAGTGGGGAACTCTGACGCGTGAAAGCTGGCCACCCTTTGATCTGAATTTCCTGAACACCTCCGGAGAGGGAAAAGTCATTGGCACTGTTTATCAGGTTTCAAATCCATCCTATATCTGGTGGGGTGAGGGAGATCAGAAAATTTTCGTCGACGGGGAAACTTTCCCAAGCAGTTTCGGTACCGGTACGGAAGATGACTACGGATATGCTTACGGTTTTAACGGACTGTTTACCAGGCCCTATCATGCTCAAACCCGGGTCGACGGTCCGGCCAGCGGCGGACATATCAGCCTGAACCGGTGGTATGTGCTCGATGCACTGCCGTATCGTACCTCCATGCGTTTCGATCAGGAGATCTGGCACTGGATGAACTGCACGGCAGTCTGGTCACATGTGATTTACTGGTATGCGAAGCCAGGGACTCCGGGACCCGCTCCAGTCGATCGTAAAACCCTGATGCCCATCGATATGGGGATTCGTGAAAATATTCTGGAACTGGCCGAAGGAGAGGACCTGAAGTTTGAAGTGACATCGGGCACTGCCAAAGCCGAGAGACTCGCTAATTGCTCAGGAGGTACGCACCTGCTCTGGAGAGACGGGAAGGCCGGCGATAAGATCAGTGTCCATTTCAATGTTCCCTCTGCCGGGAATTATCAGGTCATGCTGAACCTGTGCATGTCGCCCGAATATGGAAAATACAGTTTCCGTGTCAACGACAACCCGTCGGATCAGGTAACGGACGCCTGGTCTGAAAAGCTGATTTGGGCCCGGCCGGTATTGGGCGTATTCCCGTTGAAGGAGGGAGATAACATCCTCGAGGTGATCCTCCGGGATCCAAATCCCCAGGCCAAACCGGGTAACCTGTTCGGGCTTGACTATATATTCCTGATGCGGAAGAGTGACGAGTGACAAGTGACGAGTGACGATTCGGATGTTCGATGTCATGATTACTTCCAGGCGGGACAATTACATTTGCAGAAAATCAATAAACCAAGGATGCGGAAATTGCTGATTTTCTCGTTGACACTTACACTGGTACTTGCTGTTGGATGTACCAAAGAGGCGGACGAAAACCTCGAGTGGAACAAACAGATCGCGGTGGCCTATGTTCATTCCTACGCCATTTCAATCGGCGAGGCCGTTATTGAAATGGCAGACGACTCAACCCGTATTCAGTATATCCGGAGGGCCATCCATCCGGTTCGATTCTATCCCGACAGTTCAGGCTATCTGTTCGTTTATGATTTCGATGGTATCAATATTGCTCACGCAGGCCAGCCAAACCTGGAAGGTCAGAATCTCTGGGATCATCAGGATACCCGGGGCAAATATGTGGTGCGTGAATTCTCGTCCACGGCTATGAGCGGTGGCGGTTATGTCGAGTATTACTGGATCAAACCGGGTGAAACCGGGGAAAAGCAGAAGCTCGGCTATGTGGAACCGGTTCCGAACACAAATTACTGGATTGGCGCAGGGGTTTATCTTGAGTAACCCGTGATGCGGAAGAGTGATGAGTGATGAGTGATGAGTGATGAGAACAGAGCCCCTCCCTGGTTTCAGGGAGGGGTTGGGGTGGGTACTATTGACGAGTGATACGTGACGATCCTGGATGTCGGATATCATTTCCAATTTCAACCGGGAAAACTACATTTGCGTAAACTGAATATGTTGAAGATGAAGAGGCAGTTGATTTATTCGTTACTAGTTTTCCTTGCTTGTACTGTTGGATGTACAAAATGCGAGGATGACAGCCTGGAGTGGAACAAACAGATTGCTATTGCCTATGTGCACTCCTATGCGACATCCATCGGTGAGGCTGTTGTGGACATGGCAGATGATTCAACCCGGATCCACTATATCAGGAGGGCCATCGATCCGATCCGGTTCTACCCCGACAGTTCCGGCTATTTCTATGTTTACGATTTCGATTGCGTAAACATCGCCCATGCCCGGCAGAAAAACCTGCAGGATCAGAATCTGTATGATTATACTGATTCCCGCGGCAAGTTCGTCATCAGGGAACTATCGGCAATGGCCCAATCCGGAGGCGGATACGTCGAATTCTACTGGATCAAACCGGGCGAAACCGGCGAGAAACAGAAGCTCGGTTATGTGGAACCTATTCCGAATACCGATTACTTTATCGGGACCGGAGTGTATCTGGAGTAGTGACGAGTGACAAGTGACGCGTGATATACCTCACCCCCAACCCCTCTCCCGCGGTCGCTTCGCTCCCGGGAGAGGGGAGAACCATCACAACCATCACAACCATCACAACCATCACAACCTACAACCTGCAACATGCAACCCGCAACCTGCAACCTGCAACCCGCAACCTGCAACATGCAACCCGCAACCCGTATTGCCCTTTTGCCCCTTCTTCTGGCTTTCAGCCTCTCCGCAAGCCCGCAGGCCCGTAAGCCCGTAAGCCCGGTTGTGCAATCCCAAAAAGTCGTTTGCTCTTTCATCAACCCGGTTAAGATCTCTGAAATTGCCAACCAACATTTTCTGATCGATTTTGGTACCGATGCCTTTGGGACCGTGGTGCTGGATTTGAAACCGGCCCAGGCCGATACCCTGGTCATCCATCTCGGGGAAAAAGTGGACAGTACAGGCCGGATCGACCGCAATCCGGGCGGGACCATCCGTTATCAGAAGGTCCTTCTTCCCGTTCAGCCTTCCATTTCTAATTATACCGTTCAGCTTGCCCGGGATACCCGAAATACCAATCCCCCTGCTATTGCCCTTCCCGACTCTTTTGGCGTCGTTATGCCCTTCCGTTACTGCGAGATCGAAAATCTCACCGTTCCCGTATCCGAAGTCGGGATACGACAAAAAACCTATCATTATCCATTCAACAACTTCGCGTCTGATTTTACTTGTTCCGATACGGTTCTGAACCAGGTATGGGAGCTCTGTAAAACCACCATCAAAGCCACCAGTTTTTGCGGTTATTACATCGATGGCGACCGTGAAAGGATCCCCTATGAGGCCGATGCGCTGATCAACCAGCTCAGCCATTATGCCGTTGACAGCGAATACGGACTGGCCCGGCGGACTAACGAATACTTCATCGACCATCCCACCTGGCCAACCGAGTGGATCCTGCAAACAGCCTTCCTGTTTTACCACGACTTCATGTACACCGGCGATATCAGTTCCGTTGAAAAGTATTACACCGACCTGAAGCAAAAATCCCTTCTTAGTCTTGAAAGAGAAGACGGATTGATCTCAACTTCATCGGGCAAATTGACGGATGAGATCATGGGCCTTATCGGATTTTCCGATCGGAAATACCGGATCAGGGATATCGTCGACTGGCCCGGCGGCTATCGCGACGGGCATGAGTTCATGGAAATCAATACGGTAGTCAACTCTTTCTATTACAGGAATTTAATCCTGATGTCGGAATTAGCCGGCTACCTGGGTTTGAAACAGGATCAGGCCTTTTATCAGGACAAGGCCCGTAATGTAAAAGAGTCCTTTAACCGCATCCTGCTCGATACAGAAAAGGGCATTTACCGTGATGGCGAGAACTCGGGCCACTCCTCTTTCCATTCCAACCTGTTCCCGCTGGCACTCGGATTGGTCCCCGAAGAGTACGAACCATCGGTGCTGGCATTTGTCAAATCGCGTGGCATGGCCTGCAGCGTTTATGGCGCACAATTCCTGCTTGAAGGGCTTTATCAGTCGGGAGAGGCGGATTATGCCCTTAGTCTGATGGCCTCAACGGGCGAACAGAGCTGGTGGAACATGATCCGCTCAGGATCCACACTCACACTGGAAGCCTGGGACATGAAAGCCAAGAACAACCTCGACTGGAATCACGCCTGGGGAACTGCGCCGGCCAATATCATCACCCGGTACCTCTGGGGGATCACCCCGGCCGAACCCGGCTTCACCAAAGCCCGGATCAGGCCTCAGCCGGGATCTCTGACCTCCTCCAGGATCAGGGTCCCAACCATCAGAGGTCCCATCACGGCCGAATATCAACGGATAACCGATAACCGCCAATTGTATACGATCGAAATACCTCCGGGTATGAAGGCTGATTTTGAGATCTGGCCCGACCAGCGGCAACGGATCTTCGTCAACGGACGCCGGGCCAGGGTTTCCGGCGGGGTTGTTGCACTGGATACTGGCATGAACCGGGTTGAGGTAGTGAAGTGATGAGTGATACACCTCACCCCTGTCCCCTCTCCCGCGCTCCCGTTGGTCGCGGGAGAGGGGAGCCGGATTTTGGATCCGGTATATTGGATAATGTGCTAATGTGCTAATTGATAAAAACTTAAATCCAGAATCTAACGTCCAATATCCAATATCCACCATCAACCATCAACAATAATGATACCTGCAGCTGTGAATGATAATGTTTTCTCCGAGAACCTGATAGACCAACCTGTTCTCCCGGTCAATCCTTCTTGACCATAAACCGGCCAGATCATACTGTAGCGGTTCAGGCTTACCTATTCCTTCAAAAGGATGCGCCTGGATGTCCCTGATCAGGGTATTGATCTTCTTCAATATCTTCCTGTCATCTTTTTGCCACGACAGATAATCTTCCCATCCTATTCCAGAAAACCCAATTTGCTTCATTCTTCGACAAGATCCGGATAGACAATATCACCCTTTTTCACCTGATCCATTGATTCATAAAGCCTTTCGGCGTTCTTCCTTGAGCTTAGCAGGTGCAAGGATTCCATTATCGAATTATATTCGTCAAGGGACATCAGGACAGTTCCTTTGCCTGAACCTCTTTTGATTATCAGGGTTTCATTATTCTCCTCAACGCAATCCAGGTAATCCTTTAGTTCTTTTCTGAATTCCGTATAATTTGCAGCTAACATGATATGGATACTAAGTACTTATTTGAGTACAAATATAAGTACTTTATTGGATAATGAATATAGGATTTTGGATATTGGATTTAAGATATTAGAAATTAGCACATTAGCACATTAGCACATTGGCACATTATCCCGAATCCAACATCCAACATCCATTTTTGTAACTTAGGGTGCCAAAACTCTAATCCTATGATTACCAAATGGTCACACAAACTGCACATGACTCCGGTCCTGTTTCTCATGGGAATCGCCTGTCTGACCCAGTGCAAAACCCCGGTACCTGAAGCCCGTGAATTTGATGCGGTCAGCCGGGTGACCACCGGCCAGCCGGTATCGGTTATGCTCACCAGCTACAGCACAACCCTGCTGGCCAACGGGAAGGATCAGACCCGCCTGCGGATAGCGCTAACCGACAGCCTGAGCCGCGAAATCACCTCCGCCACGGATTCTGTCAGGATCTATGTCACGGGTGACGGGAAGATAACCTCGGATAAGGGTAACGAATTGTCTATCGGAACAGATACAGCCGGAGTCACCTATACTGCATGTCGGTTAACAAACGGGATTTGCAATCTGATATTCATTGCCGGAAACCAGCCCGGAAAAGTTAAGGTTGAGGCCCGGTCGGGCAGCCTTTGGCCGGGATCTCATGAGATCCATACTCTCCCGGCCGGTCTGGTACTAATGAAACCGGAGAAGGGCCAATTGCCGGCAACCGTAAAGCCGATCGACCGGATGATAGGGGCCGATATCTCCTTCCTGCCGCAAATTGAGGAACGGGGTATGAAATTTTATGAGGGTGGACAGGAGATTGATGCCATTCACCTGTTGGCTAAGCATGGATTTAATTATATCCGATTAAGGATATTTGTGAATCCTGAAAATCCCAAAGGATATGCACCGGGAGAGGGTTATTGCGGCCTGGGATATACACTGAAAATGGCTCAGCGGGTAAAAGATGCCGGAATGAAACTGCTGCTTGATTTTCATTACAGCGACTACTGGGCCGATCCGCAACAGCAGAACAAGCCGCTGGCCTGGGCAGATCTTGATTTTAAGACCCTGCAGGATTCAGTGAAAACATATACTTCGAGTGTTTTACGCGCTTTAAAGGATCAGGGAACCCTTCCTGCCATGGTCCAGATCGGCAACGAGATCAACCACGGGATCCTTTGGCCCGATGGGCACATTAGTGAGCCCGATCAATTGGCGGCTCTCCTGCAGGCCGGCGTGGCCGGTGTGGAAGCGGTCGATCCCGCGCTGCCGGTGATGATGCACATTGCCCTGGGCGGCCAGAACAAGGAGGCTGTTTTCTGGCTCGATAATATTATCGCCCGCGGGGTTCGGTTCGATATCATCGGGCTCTCCTATTACCCAAGGTGGCATGGAACCCTGGAGGACCTGAAAATCAACCTGACTGATCTGCAAAAAAGATATAACAAACCCCTGAACGTGGTGGAATACTCCGATTTCAAACGCGAGGTCCATGATATTGTTTTCAGTCTGCCCGGTGGCTACGGTAAGGGAGCCTGCATCTGGGAGCCGTTGAACTGGAGAAGCGGACTATTCGACCGGAACGGAAACGCAACCGAACTGTTCGCGGTGTATGATAAATTGAAATAACCTTATTGTCAACAACTTATGAAAAGAGTAGCACTGTTATCAATGGTAGCCTTTTGGTGTGTCATGACTGCAGCCCAGGTACAAGTGAAACCGATGCCAAAATCGGGCTACGAACAGAGAATCAGGAATTATGTTAACGGAATGAAGATCGTTGACACGCACGAACACCTTCAGGATCCGAAAGGATTTACCGAACCCATGCTTGATTTTACCCTGATGGTGCGACACTACTCCGGTGCAGATTATTATTCGGCCGGCATGTCGCCGAAAGACATCGACCTTCTGTTTAGTGATACCCTCTCCATTGATGCTAAATGGAAACTGCTGGAACCTTACTGGGATTTGTCTTTTAATACGGGATTTAACCGCGTGGCACAACTGTCTGCCTACAAACTGTTCGGTGTGGAAGATATAAATGCACAGACGGTTGGGGTTTTATCGGAACGATTGAAAAAGGCTTACCAGCAACCCGATTGGTATGATCAGGTTCTGAAAGAAAAATGCAATATCGAATTTGTGATTCAGGATTGGCCGTTCGACTGGGACAACCGTTTTAATGAGGATCCCGGAACGTACAAGTATATCTGGCGATTGGACCGTTTCATTTTAATCCGGTCCTCCGCCCAGATTAAGGAGCTCGAAAAATGGAATCCAGGCGGTATCCGAACGGTCGATGATCTGGTTTCGGCCCTGAAGTCTGCGTTTGATTCAGCCGTGAAGGAAGGAATCATTGCCGTCAAATCGTATATGGCCTATAGCCGGACCCTGGTTTACGATAAGGTAAGGAAAGAGGAGGCTGACTATGCTTTCAGCAAAATCATGAATGCACCTGCTGACCAGCCTGTGCCTTTCGAAGAGATGAAACCCCTTCAGGATTATATGATGTACCGGATGTTGGATCTGGCCCGGGCTAATCACCTGCCTGTTGAGATTCATACCGGGCTAAACGGCGGAATCATCGAACATGCCAATCCCACCCATCTGACCAATCTGTTTATGGAATATCCCGATGTGAATTTCATTCTTTTCCATGGTTCTTACCCGTACCTCGGGCAATTGTCAAATGTGGCCAAGTTTTTCCCCAATGTTTTTATCGATATGTGTTGGGTGTATATGATCTCGCCCTCCTATGCCGAACGGGCACTTCAGGAATGGCTGGAAACCGTTCCTGCGGGCAAAATTATGGCCTTCGGCGGCGATTTCCTCTATGTAGACGATGTTTACGGCCATATGCTCATGGCGCGGGAAACCGTTGCCAATGTACTGATCGACAAGGTAAAAACCGGTTATTTCAGCGAAGACGAAGCCATCCGGATTGCCCGGATGCTGCTTCATGATAACGCTGTCAGGATATTTGGCCTGAAGAAATAGGATGCTGCCCCACCGAATATGAAGCAATTGACATACAACAACTTAATGGAATCTGCTACTAAAACCATAAAACCATTCAATTTTCTGTTTTTTATTCTGATTTACTCCTGCTTCTTTCAATTGTCGGGTCAGAGCGAAAAACAGGCAAGGATTGAATTTTTAAACGCACCCGTGCTTTTCACGGAAGGGGGTAAAGCGTACCAGCAGGTTGTTGTTAATTGCAGCTCTGAAACCCCGGGCAAGATTGTTTTTTCGCAGGGCGGCCGGGAGCTGTTGAAAGCGGACATAGGCAAGGATGACAGCAAGTATCTGCTGACATTCCCAGCTGTTACCCGCTCCAGGAATATCGTGATTAGCACTTCGGTCGATGGAGCACCGGCGGTCAAACATCCGTTTACGCTGGTTCCGCCTAAAAAGTGGGGGATCGATTTTGTCCAGCATTCCCATACGGATATCGGCTACACCCGGCCACAATCGGAAATTTTGGCCGAGCATCTTCGGTTCATCGATTATGCCCTGGATTATTGCGATCAAACCGATAACATGCCTGATGATGCGAAGTTCAGATGGTCCTGCGAAACTTCCTGGCCGGTGCGGGAATTCTTGCGTACCCGGCCGGCGTCTCAGATCGAGAGGCTTCTCAAAAGGATCGCCGAGGGCAGGATCGAGGTTACCGGCATGTACCTCAACATGGCCGAGATCACGGATGAAAATGCCATGTACGATTTTCTTCAGCCCCTGCAGGAATTCGACCGACTGGGAATCCCGGTTAAAATGCTGATGCAGAACGATATTAACGGTATTGCCTGGTGTTTACCTGATTACTGTAAAAATACCGGTATCAAATACGTGAGCATGGGTATCAATTACACCCGCTCCATTGTGCCCTTCGACCAGCCCACCTGTTTCTGGTGGGAATCACCGTCCGGAGAGAGACTCTTGAGTTTCAGGGCGGATATTTACATGACCCCCAACGACTACGGACTGATCAACGGGAACCCGATGTTCGCGGCCAATATCCTGTGGCATCTGGCCTCCCTGGATCAGAATAAATACACTTTCGACCGCCTGGCCCTCGAGTTCTGTGGCTACCGCACCGATAATGCTCCGCCATCAACCCTGGCCTGTGAGGTGGTCAAACAGTGGAACGAAAAGTACGAATACCCGAAATTCAGACTCGCTCTGATCAGCGAGTTCCTGGAATATGTCGAAGGAAAATACGGGAATCAGCTTCCGGTTTACCGGAATGCCTGGCTCGACTGGTGGACCGACGGGGTGGGTACGGCATCACGTGAAACGGCTGAGGTCAGGAGAACCCAGAATATCAAACAGGTGGATGAGGGGCTTTTTGCCATGTTATCGATCCTGGGCAGCGAACCGGGTGCCGGACTGGAGCGCAAACTGGATCATATCAACGAAAACATTCTGTTATACAACGAGCACACATTCGGGGCCTCCGAGAGCATCAACCTGCCTTTCTCGGAGAATTCGACCAAACAGTGGCTTCAGAAAGGATCGTATGCCTGGGAAGCCCTGAAAAAGGTCACTTTGTTGAACGAAGAGGGCTTGGCCTATTTACAGCCTTACCTTAAAAAAGTCGCTTTCCCGGTCATCTATGTGGTCAATTCCATGGGCTGGACCCGCTCGGGTGATATCGAACTGTTCGTTGATTACGAGATTCTGCCGGTAAAAATCAAGGCCCGGATCATCGACCTGGCCACCGGCAGGGAGGTTCCAGCCCAGATCTTGTCGCGGCGGGCCGAAGGTGCATACTGGGTGATCGAGGTCAGTGATGTTCCTGCCATGGGAGTGAAAGCCCTGAAGATCGAGGTGCTGGACCAAAAACCTGCGCAGGCTGAAATAGTTAACACCGAAGTGCTTGAAAATCAATTTTATAAGATCGTAATTGATAAAAAATCGGGAGCAATCGCCAGCCTCTTCGACAAAGAGCTGAAACAGGAACTCTCCGATAAACAGAATCCCTACCAGGTAGGACAACCGGTAAGAGAAACGGCTGTGGAGCGCGATGTTGCGCCGTATCAGCATACATCGGTCTTCAATGTCAAAGTGGACAAAGGAACGAATGGACCTATCTGGGAAAGCATCAGGACTGTAATGGATATCGAAGGCTGCGAGAAGGGAACTCCCGGCTCGCCACAGGGTATCGAGCTCGAGATCCGGCTCTATAAGAATACCAAGAAAGTTGAATTCCGATATATGGCCCGAAAGCTGATCTATACCGATCCGGAAGCGATCTATGTGGCTTTCCCCTTCTCGCTACCCGGTTCCCGGATTGTGTTTGAGACCATAGGAGGCACGCTGGCCCAGGGGCAGCAGCTTCCTGGCTCTTCTTCCGACTGGAATGCGGCACAGAACTTTGTGTCGGTCCGTGGTAAACAGGGACAAATTGTGGTGGTCAGTAACGAGATCCCCTTGTGGCAATTCAGCGATTTCAACATGCTTAAGTATGAACGCTATCCGAAGCCGGGCAAAACCTGGCTCTATTCCTGGGTGATGAATAACTACTGGACCACCAATTTCAGGGCCTTCCAGGAGGGTGGATTCAGTTGGGGCTATCAGATCACGTCATCATCCGATACCACCAACACCTTCGCAACCCAATTTGCCTGGAGCGAACGGAACCCGTTCCCCACCCGGGCACTCCCGGCGGGAGACGATCAATTGGATTCCCCCACGATCGAAACCCTGAAGGTATCGGGCCCGGCTAATGCCATATTGATCAACAGCCGGCCGGTTTTCAACAAGAAGAACACGATTCTTCTCCATTTTCGCGAACTCGAGGGATTAACTGCCGAAGTAGGCCTTTCATCCGCTGTATCCGGTCGGCCGATCCGGAAAATCATGGAAGTAAATGTTGTCGGAAAACAGGTCGGGGTACCTGTATCAACCATCCAACTGAAACCTTATGAAGTCAAGTTTATCGAAGTTGAATTGTAAAGCATGTATCGGAGTGGCCCTGGTAACCTGCGTGTTTCTGAGTTCCGCCTGTACCAAAACCGTAACAGTTGAATCGTTATTGAAGGAAATGACCGACCGGGAAGCGATCACCCGATTGCCTGATCCGGATTATCAGCTCAAGCAGGCCAGCAGTTATAACCGGGCCACAGTGGAGCCGGGTAACCGCGACTGGTTTGCCAATGCCGATTTCTCGTTTTTTGTGCGGGTGGAAAACTATGAGGGGCGAAGGGAATTTGTGCTGATGGATGAGGAGGGTCCGGGTGCCATCGTGCGTTGGTGGATGACCTTTTGGAGAGCTGAAAACGGCATTCTGCGCATATATCTTGACAATAACTCCGTGCCTGAACTGGAAGGCAAACCCTTCGACCTGATCAGCGGACAGGCGCTCGCTCCGGTCCCCCTGAGCCAGTCGGTTCCCGATGCAGCCCCCCTGAACGAACGCGGGCACAACCTCTACCTTCCCATCCCGTTTGCCAGCCATATCAAGGTAACCTATCAAAACGATTCCCTGGCCATACGTGACGGAGCCTGGCATGATGATGTATTCTACAACATCTGCTACCGCAAATACCCCGCCGGAACCAAAGTCGCCAGTTTCTCAATGGAAGAGCTGAAAGAGATAAAACCGCAATTGGACCAAACCGCTCAATTACTCTTGTCCGACTTCCCTGCCGGAAAGATCGTGAGCACGTTCGATCAATCACTTCTTCCGGGAGATTCACTGGTTATCACCCTGGATGAACCGGATGCAGCCGTTTCTTACCTGAGTCTTTCAACACCCGGCCAAATCCCGCCCCAGGCTTTGCGTTCCACGGTCCTGTCCATATCCTTCGACGAAAGACAAACGGTGTGGGTGCCTGTGGGTGAATTCTTCGGTACGGGATACCAGCCCTTCCCGCATAAGACCTGGTACAATCAGACCGGTCCGGATAACCGGATGCTCTCCTCCTGGCTGATGCCCTATCAGAAGGAGTGCCGCATTGCCTGGATCAATTACGGCCAGGATGCCATCCGATTGCAAGGCGAAATCGGATTATCGGATTACAGATGGAAATCCGGAAGCCTCTACTTCGGGGCCTGCTGGCATGAATATCACCATCTGAAAACCCGGAGCGAACAGAACTGGTTCTTTGATGTCAATTTTGTAAATATCTCAGGGATAGGATATTATGTGGGCGATCAGGTCACGCTCTTTAACATGGCCAACACCTGGTGGGGTGAGGGTGATGAGAAGATCTTCGTGGATGGCGAGAAATTCCCGTCCAGCATCGGGACCGGCAGCGAGGATTATTACGGCTACGCTTTCGCGCATCCCGAGCCCTTCTCCAATCCTTTCATCTCCGAACCGAGCGGTGCCGGTAATTTCGTGCCGGGCATGACCGTCAACATGCGCCATCGTTCGCTGGATGCCATTCCGTTCAACACATCCATCAGTTCCAATATCGAGATGTGGCACTGGGCTTCAACCTGCATCAACTATGCCATGACCTCCTATTATTATGTCCGGTTCCCGTTTGAGACCAATATCCGGCCCGATATTCCCGGTGTCATGAGGCCGGTTGCCTTAACGGTTGAAGATTTTTATAAAAGCCGTCAGATAAAGGTCGCCATGGCCCAGATCTTCTGTCTCGACGGCGACCGTTCGGGAAATTTCGAACGGATTGAAAACGCCGTCGCCGAAGCCAAGGACAAAGGAGCCGAAATCGTCACTTTCCCGGAAACCGCAATCCTGGGTTGGGTCAATCCCGATGCGCATCAACGGGCATTCCCGGTATCGGGACAGGGAGGTGGTTGTATTTGATTTAGGTTTGTAATAAATAGCAAGAGAGATATTCTAAGGAGGAAGGAGAAAGGAGAAAGGAGGAAGGAAATGAGATATTTCGGATTGGACATTGGCGGCACCAAATGTGCCGTGATCCTGGGGGAAGCCGGTCATGAAGGGAAGATCACGGTTTTGGACAAGGCAGTGATTCCAACGGCCGAACATCCCGCGCCGGCACAAATG
>Ga0172371_10001142_pt1 | contig 41758 bp, 40 predicted proteins | sample Lak12m_FD_114543 | JGI IMG/M metagenome (GOLD analysis project Ga0172371, IMG submission 114543) | Freshwater microbial communities from Kabuno Bay, South-Kivu, Congo - kab_022012_12m | ecosystem: Environmental > Aquatic > Freshwater > Lake | place: Democratic Republic of the Congo: South-Kivu... | reverse complement strand
TCGCATCCTCCGGATCTCCTGTAGCAATCCTGTCCGTCCCATCGGTCACCTCCAACGGTGACCTTATAAAAACCGGACAGATGATGTGCTACTAAACCGGACATATCATGTGTCACTGACACTTTTTCGATAACAGCTTGACTTTTTGACGATCATGAGTATAATAGCGCCAACGAATTGACTTGGAAATATCCTGTAGACCTTCCCTTCAAGAGAAGCGAAAGAGTATCTCCAAGCCCTGTCACTTGATGGATGTGGCGGGGTTTTTTGCTTTGGGAAACAGGAACGGCGCCTAGGCGATAAAGATATTCCCAAGTTATTATAATAAGTTAAACTACAAGAAAGGAGAACCGAAGTGAAAAAGGTTGAAGTGGTATCGCTCTTTACAATGTTGTCGATTCCGACCATGACGGTGGACCCGATTGTCCAAACCATTGTAAAGGTTTTGTCGTACATCTAGGAATCTAACTTCATTTATTTCTTATGCTTTCTATGAAGGGAGAGGAAAATTTTCCTCTCCCTTCATCTTTTTCCGATCCTTACGAAGGCAAAATGCCGGCGATTCCGATCCCCTCTGGAAGGGAGAGGCAGATCATGATCGCCTCTTGGTTTTGGAAAAATCACCTTGACATGCAGCGGCGCTTCTCTTAAGAGATTGAGGCATAACTCGATACGGAAGGGGTGCTACGAACATGATCAATCTGGATGATGCGAAAGTATCATACGAGGATCAGACGTTTCCTGCCATCCATCTGATCGGTCAATTGAAGACTGAGCTTCGTGAGGCGGCATTCCGGATCTCTGCGATTGCCGAAACCCTGGAAAATCTTCACAGCGCCCTTCTCAATTCCCATACCCTTGAAGTGAAGCTGACACTTTCCAAAGAGGAATATAATAAATTCAAATCGTTGGGAGGCAGGGATGACAATGAGCGGATCCGTGAAGCCGTCATGGGCATAATCCACCCTGAAAAGACAGCCCCGTCCTCTGATCCTCTCAGATCCGGTGCATTACCGACCTTCACCGGCTCCAGCCTCCAGCCGGTTGAACCTCGATCAGAAGTGCCACACCCATCGGAATCGAACCCGCCCCCTGATCCGGGACCGCTGACTGCTGGACGAGAGCTCCTGAAGCAGCCGATTGCCGAGGAAACAGCGGCAAAAAAGAAGTTGATCACCAAGTGCCCCAGCTGCCAGTCCCTGATTGATTTGCCTGAAGCGTCAGACAACCACTGGCCTGTCGAGCTCAAATGTGCCAATTGCGGATCCAAATGCCTGGTGAAACCCAATCTCCGGACACCCTAATGAAACCTAAGGAAAACTTCATATGAAAAAGATGACCCAAGAGCAGATGTTAAAGGCCCTCAAGAATTTTGACACCCCCTCCATCACCAATGTCTTGGCCACGTATCCGGCGAATCCCCTTTGCCTGGGACTGTACAATCCCTGGACGGAAAACTGGTATACCGACCAGACCATCCGCTGCATGTACCCCGAGCTGGGGCGAACCGTCGGCTACGCGGTCACGTGCGTTTACGGTCTGCCCGATCCGGGCTTCAACCGGCTGACCTTCATGGATGTCATCGATGCGCTCGATGCCTCCCCGAAGCCGACGATCCTGGTACTGCAGCAAAAATTCCCACCTGAGATCGCCGGTAAGGTAGGCCTGTCAGGCGGCAATATGACCTCGGCGATGAAGGCGGTGGGCTGCATGGGGGTGATCTCCAACGGCCCCTCGCGCGACCTGGATGAGATCCGGCCGATGAAGTTCCAATATATGCTGACCGGTGTGACCGCCGGCCACGGCGCCATGGCGGTCTATGCGGTGAACGTGCCCGTATCGGTCGGAGGGATGGATGTATGTCCCGGCGATATCATCCACATGGATGAAGACGGGGCGGTGAAATTCCCCCCTGACAAGCTTGAGGCGGTGCTGACCAACGTCCAGGCCCTCCAGAAACAGGAGGCCGAGCGCATGGGAAGGCTACAGAAGGCAAAGACGGCCGCCGAGGTGCGGGCCATTTTCGCCGGACAGTCTTACGCAAAGAAATAATCCGGGGCATACGCAATTTCCCTTGACTTTTTATCCGCCTTGCCATATGAGAGCACCGCAGCGGGAATTTACAGGTCAATTGCTCCGCTATATAAATGTGCTAAAGTGCCGGAGAGGAAACACGGACCCGCGCTTTGGCGCGGGTTTTTTGTTATCCGGCCGGCAACGGGGCGGCAATATGGCCGTCCCTGCCCATCATTTAGGGTAAACCAATTCACGACAGGAGAAGATACATGCAAATTTCATCGGAAAGCGTCAAAATCGGACACCCAGACATCGTCGCGGACACGATCGCGGCCAATATCATTGCCACGATCCTGGATCGTGAACACCAAAAGGGGATGACGATCCACACGATGCCCCACTGCGGGATCGAGGTTTTTCTCGGCAAAGGGCTCTGCGTCGTCGGCGGCGAAGTGAGCACCCGGGCCTGGATCGATCTGGACAAATGCGTCCGGGAAACGGTTTTGAGTCTGGGTTACAACGACTCGGCAGTCGGCCTGAACGGCAATTCTCTCGGGGTGCTCAACGCCATCATCCCCCAGTCACCCGACATCAACATCGGCACCCGCGCCGACAAGGGCAAATACAAAGAGATCGGTGCCGGCGATCAGGGGATCATGTACGGTTTTGCCTGCGACGAAACCCCGGAGCTCCTGCCTCTGACCTATGTCCTGGTCAACCGTCTGATGCGGGTCTTTGAAACCTGCGGCGACCCGCTGTTCGCACCGGACGGCAAAGGGCAAGTCTCGATAGACTATGACGATCAGACCGGAAAGCCGCTTCGGGTGGTCAAGGTCCTGATGTCCAATGCCATCGACTACCGTTATGCCAAGGGAAAGGACCGTTCCGCGATAGAGAAGAGGGCAAAAAAGATCGCCTTCGATTGTCTGAAGGACTCCGTGGACAAGAAGACGGCATTTCTGTTCAATCCCACCGGGGAGTGGAAGGCGGTCAACTCGTGCAGTGCGGCGGACTCCGGTGTGACCGGCCGCAAACTGGTCGTTCAGTGTTACGGCGGTTACCCGGGCGCACAGATGGGAGGAGGCGCCGTGGTGAACAAGTCGCCCGAAAAGGTGGACTGCTCCGCCGCCTTTGGATCGCGCTATGTGGCGAAGAACATCGTCGCGGCAGGCCTGGCGAAGAAGTGCTCCGTACAGCTCGCTTATGCGATCGGGATCGCCCGTCCCTTCTCGATTTATGTGGATACCTTCGGAACAGGGAAGATCGCCGACAAAAAACTGGAAAAGATTGTCGAAAAGCTCTTTGACCTGACGCCGTCGGGGATGATCCAGCGCTTCGACCTGCTCAACAGCAACATCTATCGCCGTATCCCCCGTACGCTCTTTATGGACAATTACCCCTGGGAAAAGACGGACATGGTCAAGCAGTTGAAGAAAGAGGCGGGAAACTGACCTGATCCGGGTTTCGCACCACCCTCATCGCCAAGACGCCCCAAAAGGATGACCCTTTGGGGCGTCTTTCGTTGATGGATCCGTGTCACTTTCTGCGGGCTGCGATATACCGGAGGAGGTGGATGTGGGGGCCCTCATCGCCGTGGCTTTCCTCATCCTCTACAAGGCCCGTCTCCAGGAGATGGAAGGCGGAAAAATGATTCATCAGGTCCTCGAGCGTAAAATAGTGGGTAGGCCTGCCCGGCTTGCTTTCAAAAGTGTTTTCCTCAACCTGCCTCCCTTTGCCACAGCTCTTTTCCCGTTCCGAAAAGACAGTGAAAAAAAGGATCCCTCCGGGCTGAAGCTGAGCGGCGCAGTGATCGATGACGGCCTTGCGGTCTCCGGCATAAAGGAAATGGAGAAGGTTGAAGCAATACACGGCGTCATAGAGGTCGTCGCTGAAAGGCATGTCAAGGACCGAGCCCAGAAAATAATGGACCTTGGGATTGGAGCGGGAGGAGAGACCGACGGCGACGTCGGAGACCTCAATGCCGTGAACGGTCAATCCCTCCGCGGCAAAAAAATCAGGGTGGCGACCATAGCCGGAACCCGGGATAAGGAGTTTCCACACCCCTTCCCTCCTGAAGAGTTCCATCGCCTGGACAGCCGTCCGGCTGGGAGAGCTGCCCCAGATCCGTCCCTCCTTTTCAAACCGCCTGTTCCAATAGTTCTGCATTCCCGCCTCCATGCCAGTGACATGGGGGGAATATACCTATTTCTCCCGCTTTCTTCCAGAGGTATCTTGGAATTCCCATGGACCGCCGGATTCTCTCCTTCTAAAACCCTTCGACAAAATCGTAAGGACCGGTTAACATAAGGACCTCTTGAAGGAAAACGTTCCTTCGTGGCCTTTGGTTTATACGTTCGCCGGGCGATCCGGCACGCAACCGGCGGTTCGCCCATAAGGAGCTATCTGTATGCAAAAGATCGATGTCCTCTGCGTTGGCGCGACCTCCTATGATCTTGTTTTCCGGGTGGACCATCACCCGGAATCCGATGAAAAGACCTGTGCCGACGCATTCATTCGGTGCGGCGGCGGGCCCGCAGCCAATGCCTCCGTCACAGTGGCCCGCATGGGGCTCAGATCGGCCTTTGCCGGATACCTGGGAACCGATATCTTTGGTGAGCTCCATCTCCAGGAATTGCAGGCGGCGGGCGTCGATACGGAACTTGTGGTTCAGGGAGAATATCCGACCCCCCTCTCCTGTGTTCTGGCAAATCCTTCCGGGGAAAGGTCCCTGGTGAATTATCGCGATTCGCATTCGGCACTTTCTGCGGAGTGCATCGATTTTTCCCTTGTTTTTCCAAAAGTCATCCTGTTTGACGGCCATGAACCGGAACTCTCCCTGCCGCTGATGCATCATGCCCTTAACAAAGGGATCAAGACCGTTCTCGATGCCGGTTCGCTGAACAAAGGGACTGCCCAGCTTTTCGACAAAGTCGACTACCTGGTCTGTTCGGAGAGATTCGCCCATGAGCAGACCGGGGCCTCGTCACCCCAGGAGGCACTGGAACACCTCTTGACCGGCTCCCCCTGCGTCGTGATCACAAGAGGAAAGAGAGGCCTGATCTGGAAGAATGACGGCGGTGTGGGAACTCTCCCTGCTTTTCCGGTGGATGTGAAGGACACGACCGGTGCGGGCGATGTGTTCCATGGGGCGTTTGCCGGATGTCTTGCCATGGGAAAGGGGTGGATGGAGACACTCACCTACTCGAGCGCCGCGGCGGCCCTGTGCTGCACGAAACTCGGGGCAAGGACGGGGATTCCTGAAGGCAGGGAGGTGGAGCAGTTTCTGGAAAAAGCCGCCTTGCAGCCTTCGGCCAAAAGGTCTTAACCGATGCGGTACAGGCCCTTATCCGGTATAAGAATGGATCCAAGAATCCGCATCCCCCATGTTAGACAATATCTCTATCGGATGCTATCAGACGACATGAAGAATGAAGGAGGGAAACAAGCACAGACCCATTGGCAGACCTATTGACTGAATAGGAGGTTCATCATGAAGAAGCTCATCGTTTTGATCGTTTCGGTTTTAATGGCGGCGCCGGGTGTCTTTGCGGCAGGGCAACCGGCCCTGCTCGAAAAGGCAAAGGCGGAAGGAAAGGTCACTTTTTACGCCAACATCACCTCTGTCGAACCTATCCTGGCGGACTTCACCAAGAGATATGGCGTCAAAGCAGAGTATACCCGACTTTCCACTACAAAATTCATCGCGACCATCCTGACGGAACATGCAGCTGGAAAGCTCACCGCCGATGTCCTCCAGGCGCCGATGCCGGTCCTGGAGATGCTCAAGGAAAAGGGAGTGCTGGCCTCTTACACCTCTCCAGAGGCAGCCGGATATCCGAAATGGACGAACAAGGACGGAAAGATCCAGAGCTTCGGCATCGAATATGCCGCCTTGATCTATAATAAGGAGCTTGTCAAACCGGCCGATGTCCCGAAGAAATACGAAGATTTGACGGACGCCAAATGGAAAGGGAAGATCGTCATGGCCGACCCGGCCTCCCATCCGACGACCATCTCCTGGCTCATCGGACTCAAGGAGAACGTCATCAAGTCAGAGGCGGAATGGATGAAGTTCCTCAAGGGGCTTGCCGCCAACAAGCCCATGTTCGTCGCCTCGTTCGGCCCGACCCCGGCCCCGATCGAGAGCGGCGAGAAACTGATCGGCATCTCCATGCCGAAATACATCATCACCAAGGCGCCCGCCCCCCTGGACTGGGCGAAGGTTTCCCAGCCCATGATGGGAACGCCCCGAGGCATGGCGATCGCCGCCGGCGCCCCCCATCCGAACGCCTCCCGGTTGTTCATGGATTACTGGCTCTCCAAGGATGCCATGAAGATCATGGCCGAAAAGGTGGGTGAGTATGTGCTGACGCCGGGCGTGTATCCTCCCATCACCGGAATAGAACAGGCAAAGGTCATCCCGATCCGCGAACTCTCGGACGAGGAGATCAAGAAGTGGGGGGGTGAGTTCAAAAAAATCTTCGCGGCGCCTTAGACTTGATATGGAAATCAAAATCAAACAGGTCAGCAAGAACTATTTTTCGGAGGGCAAAAAGATCGCGGCGCTCGATCATGTCGATCTGACGATCCCTTCCGACCGTATCTTCACCCTGCTGGGACCGAGCGGCTGCGGGAAGACCACCCTCTTGAGGTGCATTGTCGGTCTGGAGATGCCCGATACCGGTGAGATCATGATCGGCGATGAGGTGGTCTTCTCGGCTGAGAAGGCCATTTCCATTCCGCCGGAAAAACGGGGTCTGGGCATGGTGTTTCAGACATACGCCATCTGGCCCCACATGAACGTGTTCGACAACGTGGCCTACCCCCTTCAAACCCGCGGCGAATCACGGGAGGAGATCAGAAAAAAGGTTGAAAAAACGCTCCATTTCGTCCAGCTTGACGGATTCGAAAACCGACCGGCAACGAAGCTCAGCGGCGGGCAACAGCAGCGGGTTGCACTGGCACGGGCCTTGGTCGCCGAACCGAAGGTGATCCTCTTTGACGAACCCCTGAGCAACCTTGACGCCAAGCTCCGGGAGGAGACGCGCAAAGAGCTGCGGAGCTTCCTGACGGAACTCAAGATTACCGCGGTCTACGTCACTCATGACAGGATCGAGGCCCTTTCGCTTTCGGACAGCATTGCGGTGATGAAAAGCGGACGCATCGTCGAGACGGGAACGCCATGGGAGATCTATTTCAATTCCGACAGGCGGTTCGTGGCGGATTTCATCGGCCGTGCAAACTTCATCGAGGGCAAGGCGGCCTCCAGCGAGGGGGCCTTTACCCTGATCGATTCCACCATCGGCCCGATAGCCTGTGAGAAAAAGATCGCAGCAGCCCCAGGGATGGCCGTGACGGTGTGTGTGCGTCCTGAATTCATCAGGGTGCTCACGGGTGACAGCACAAAGGGGTGTAACACCTTCAAGGGTAAGGTCGAATCTTTGGTCTTTGTGGGAGATGCCTATGAAGGGGAGATCAGGGTCGGCAAGACCCTTCTGATCTTCCGGATCGAACCGACGACCGCTGTCCGGGAAGGTGAGGAGATAGCGCTTCACTTTGATCCGCGCCACTGCTCCATCCTGTTGAATTGAACCGGTAACGCCGATGCAAAAGACAAAAACGGCCCTGACGCCGAGCCTGATCGCGATTGTCGGATTTCTCACGGTCTGCCCGGTCGTCATGCTGATCATGGGCAGCTTCAGTGAAGGACTGAGCGCCTTCGGCAGCTTTACCCTTTCGAAGTATGCCAAGGCCTATACCGATCCCGCGTTTGCCGAGATCCTCGTCAATACGATGATCTTCACCATCGGCTCCGCCTTCGTAGCCACCCTCCTGGCCTTGTTTCTGGCCTACATGAACACCCGGACGAACATCCCGTTCAAGTTCCTCTTCAGGATCATCTCTCTCATCCCGATGATGGTTCCGCACATCCTGTTCGCGGTCAGCTGGGTACTGCTGCTCAATCCGTCGAACGGCATGATCAACCTCCTCTTCAGGCAGATCTTCGGCATCGAAGGAGCAATCCTCAACATCTATACGATGCAAGGGATGATCCTCGTGGAAGGGCTTCTGGATCTTCCCATCGCTTACCTGGTGATCGCACCGGCCATGTCCGCGTTCGACGTTTCACTGGAAGAATCCTCGAAGGTCTGCGGGGCCTCGAACGTTCGGACCCTGGCGAGGGTGACCCTGCCGGTCCTTAGGCCGGCGATATTGGCCGCCGCAACCCTTGTCATCGTACGAAGCCTTGCCTCCTTCGCCGTCCCCTCCGTCATCGGCATGCCGGGACGGATCTATGTGCTGGCCACCCATATCTACCGCATCGTCGCCACCGGGTACGCCACCGACTACGGGATGGCAGCCGCTGTAGGAATGAGCGCCCTGGCCGCCTCCATTACGCTCATCTTCCTTTACCGGCGGCTGACGAGGGAAGGCGAAAGATATGTGACGATCTCCAGCCGGGGGTACCGGCCGACCGTGATCGATCTCAAAGGGGCGAAGTATCCGCTCTTCGGAATCGTCGGCCTCCTCTCTTTCGTTCTGATCGTCCTGCCGGTTCTGGTCCTGTTTTATGCCTCTGTGGTTCCCTATTCCATGGTGCCCAGCGCAAAGGCCTTTGCCATGATGACCTGGAGACACTGGACTGCGGTGCTCGAGGACCCGATTTCCCTGCTCTCCCTGAAGAACAGCCTCTACCTCGGCATCGGCGGGGCGACCTTGGGAATCGTCCTTGCCTTCTTCGTCTCTTATGTGATCGTCAAGGTCCGGACAAAAGGCTCCGGGTTCCTGGAATCCTTGAGCTTCCTCTCCTTCTCTTTTCCCGGAATCGTGGTCGGTATCGGGTTCATGTGGTTCTTCGTCCAGACGCCCCTTTACGCAACGATTTGGGCCCTGCTGATCGGGTACATCGCCACCTACCTGCCTTACGGCATCCGTCCCTTGACCAGCGCCTTTATCCAGATCCACGGCAACTTGGAGGAGTCGTCCCGGGTCTGCGGCGGCTCCCCTCTGTATACCATGCGCAGGATCGTTATCCCGCTGCTGATCCCGGGGATCGTGTCCGGATGGATCCTGATGGCCACCATGTTCGTCCGTGAGCTCAGCCTCTCTGTCGTTCTCTCCAGGCCCGGAACAGAGGTGCTCGCCGTACAGATCCTTCGGTTCGCCGAAGACGGCCTATGGGGAAGGCTTTCCGCCTTGGGCATCCTGATGATCTTCATCTCCACCGCCCTGGTGATCATCGCCTCCCTTATCGGCACCAGGCTTTCGAAAATGGGGAAAGGGCAATAGTTCCTATCCAGGGTTCTATATCGGTGAGTGAGAGGGAAAAATGAAAAGGAACATCGGGCTCCTGATTATTCTGATATTCTTGAGCCAGTTGCTCCCCTTGCCGCTTCCCGGACCCGAGGCGAGGGCTGAAACGAGGGTCACGATAACGGTTGCTGCAGGTGGTGTGGCTTGCGGGGTATACTTTTTTCTGCGATTTGCATTCAGGTCATCGATGACAACACGGCAGCAGGAAGAGGCCTTCGCCTTGGTAAATTATGGTCCCACGGGCTGGCGAATCGGGCCCCCGGCGCTGAACATCTCAAGAACCGATCACAACACCAGGTTGTTCTCTACGGAACCCCCAGAGACGCTGCAGATCGACATGTTGCAACTGAGATTCTGATCGAGTTTCCCTGCTCTTTACCGGCTATCATTGAACTCCCCTGCCGCAAACAGCGGTGTATCAAAAACTGCGGCAGTCCCTATTTTCACCCCAAGGAGCAGGGAATGAGGCCGGAGAGATGAAAATCTTTCTTCATCACGTGCGGTGTGTCCGACTCATGCGCCCGACCCAAAAGGGCCGGTTCTTAGCTGTTTCCTTTGTTTCTGCCTTTTTTAGACATCTTTCTCATTTTTTCCCTAAAGTTTTATCGCAAATGTGCCGAATATCATCGTGAATCACAATCGGCAAACGACGATGTTATCATACGAAGAAACAGGTTGCCGATACATCTGTGACGGACAAAGACAGGCCGGGCCCATCTCTTCGGTTGCACCTTTTTGGATATGGATTTTACACAATATTGCGATCCGCAAGGGGAGAGAAAATGAAATTGATTGATGAGGCGTGCCATCCATCATCGTCCAGAGCCGTTTTCATGTGCGTGCTTTCCATCTGTTGTCTTTTGACTCCCCTGCTTGCCACCTCGGCCCAGGGACAGTCCAATACCTATGTCGGAACGGAGATCTGCAAGGGATGCCATGAGAAGGAGCACACCCGCTTCACCACCCAGTCAAAGATGGGGACTTCCTTCAGAAGCATCGCCCGGATGAAAAAGAGGCTGACCGCCGACGAACTGAAAAAATGTTACGAATGTCATACCACCGCATACGGGAAGCCGGGAGGATTCAAATCCGAGGCCGAGACTCCGGATCTAAAGAATCTCGGCTGCGAAACATGCCACGGACCAGGGAGCGGTCATGCCTCGTCGAGCAGTCCAAAGGACATCAAAAAACGCCTCGATACCAAGGATTGTGAGACCTGCCACACCAAGGAGCGCGTGGAAGCGTTCCACTACAAACCCGTCCTGTTCGGAGGTGCCCACTGATGAAAGAAGTCAGCCTTCAAGTCAAGATCGTCGGCGCCCTTGCAGTTATGTTTCTTGCGGTACTTACCTCCATCGTCTTCACCACTTACCGCGACCAGCAGATAAGCCTCGTCGCCGAAGTCCACCATTCCGTCCAGGCCTTGGCCGATACCGTGTACAACAGCATGGTCTATCCGATGGCCGTGGGTGACGACAAGACGGTCAAGGGACAAATGGAGGGTTTCAGGAAGAGCCTGAAGGATGCGGACGTGTTCGTCTTCGGATTCGACAAGCTCTGCACCTATACCTCGCAGCAGGAAAAAGTGGGGATGGATTTGGGGAAAGAGATCAAATCCTCGGGACTTGCAGCGGCGCTCGATCAGCTGCTGCGTGACGGGAAGTCGTCCGGACAGACGTATGAAGAGACCATCGCCGGAAAGCGGTATCTGACCGTTCTTCGCCCCATGGTGAATGAAGAGCGCTGCCACCATTGCCACGGTACAAGCCGGCCTGTCCTGGGGGGAATCATGATCCGCCAGAACATCGATCAGATGACAAATAACCTTGCCAGTCTCCGCAACAAGAATATCATCATCGGATCAATGGGATTCCTGATTGCCATGGCCGCGCTTGCCTATCTGATCTGGTGGTTGGTCATCCGCCCCGTCAACAGGATCATCGAAGACCTGTCGGAAAGCGCGACGCAGGTCGCTTCCGCCTCGACACAAATCGCGTCCGCCGGTCAATCCTTGGCTGAGGCCTCTTCGGAACAGGCCGCTGGGGTGGAGGAAACGTCCGCATCCGTTGAAGAGATCTCCTCTATGACCCTGCAGAATGCGGAAAATTCGCAACAGGCCCGACTGCTCTCCGGTGAAACATGGACATCCATCAGCGATGCCAACACCTCCATGAGCAGCATGATGGAGGCCATGCAGCAAATCTCCCAGGCCAGTGAAGAGACCGCCAAGATCATCAAGACGATCGACGAAATTGCCTTTCAGACCAATCTGCTGGCCCTCAACGCGGCAGTGGAAGCGGCCCGCGCGGGTGAAGCCGGGGCTGGATTCGCCGTTGTCGCCGATGAGGTGAGAAATCTGGCCATCCGGGCGGCGGAAGCGGCCAAAAACACGGCAACCATGATCGAGGGAACGGTCTCCAAGATCAAAGAGGGGCACGAGCTGGTTCGTAACACAGGAGAAAAGTTCAAGACGGTCGGGACCGGAAGCAAAAAGGTGGTCGATCTCGTCGACGAAATTGCGGCGGCATCGGGTGAGCAATCCAGAGGGATCAAGCAGATCAATACCGCCATTCAGGAAATGGATAAGACGATCCAGCTCAACGCCGCCAATGCGGAAGAGGCCGCGTCGGCCTCAGAGGAGCTGAGCGCCCAGGCCATGCAGATGAAGCAGTACGTGGGAGCGCTGGAGACGCTCATCAGCGGGAAAAGTAAAAAAGAGCTCATGAAGGTCTGATCTGTAAGCGGGGAGAGCCTTTTGCCCAGATCCGTCAAGAGAGATCCGCAACGGTGTTTTTCAAATGCTTCCGGGGCTGCAAGGGCCTCGGGAGGGGACTCATGATGGCGTCTTCAACCCATATTTCTTGAGCTTGTACCGGAGCATCCGCTCGCTGATGCCAAGAAGTTCCGCGGCGCGGGTCTGGTGGTCACCGGCCCTCTCCATCGCGTCCATGATCAGTTTCTTCTCCAGTTCCTCGATGGAGCCGCGGAGAAGCCCCTCCTCGGACGTTCCGCCCTGACCCTCTTCCATCCCATCACGGAAGGGGAGATCCTCTATTGAAATGACGGCATCCCGGGCGATGACGACCGCGCGTTCGATGATGTTTTCCAGTTCCCTGACATTGCCGGGATAGTCGTATTTGAGAAGGATATCCTGCGCCTCGCTGCTGACGCCGACGATCTCTTTGCCGTTCTCCTCCGCATACCCCCTCAGGAAATGGTCGATCAGCAGGGGGATATCCTCCTTCCGCTCCCTAAGAGGCGGGATGGAGATCATCACGACGTTCAGTCGGTAGAAGAGGTCCTCCCGGAAGGTCCCTTCCTTTACCTGTTGCCCTAAGTCCTGATTCGTGGCGCTGATCACCCGAACATCCGTGCGGATTGTCTGGTTCCCCCCGAGACGTTGGAATTCATGTTCCTGGAGGAACCGCAGGAGCTTGACCTGGACCGCAGGCGACAGCTCACCGATCTCGTCAAGGAAAAGGGTCCCGCCGTCCGCCTCCTCGAAGCGACCTATCCGCCGGGCCGTTGCCCCTGTGAAGGCCCCTTTCTCGTGGCCGAAAAGTTCGCTCTCCAGGAGATTTTCGTGCAGAGCCCCGCAGTTGACGGCAATGACCCGCCGGCTGGAGCGCGGACTCAGATTGTGGATCAATCTGGCCAGGAGTTCCTTTCCCGTGCCGCTCTCGCCCTGCAAAAGGACCGTGGCTCGGCTGGCCGCCACACGACCCGCCATATTGATCAGGGCGCTCATCTGCAGGCTTTTGTAAATGATCTTGTCGGTCGTCACCCCTTTTTCGCCGAGCTGCTCACGGAGGATCTCGTTTTCCTTCAGAAGCGTCCGCCGCTCGGAAACGCGGTCCACCAGCAGCAGGAGTTCGTCGAATTCCACGGGCTTGGTAATGTAGTCCAATGCTCCGGCCTTCATTGCCTCGACGGCCGTCTCTATCGTCCCGTAGGCAGTAATGATGACCACGTCGATCTCCGGATTGATCCCCTTGACCGACTGGAGGACCTGCATTCCGTTCATCATCGGCATTTTGTAATCAAGAAGGATCAGGTCATAGTGCCCCTCACGAACCCGCCGTATCGCGTCTCCGCCGTTTTCAGCCTCGCCGACGATATGACCCTCCTTCATGAGAAAGTCACGGAGCATCTCCCGCTGTGAACGGCCGTCCTCCACGACCAGAATGTTGAGTTTCTTCATTCCGTTTTTGCCCCCTTGACATCATTATGCCTTTCTACCGGCAGCAGAATCTCGAAGGTTGTCCCTTCCCCCGGATGGCTCAGGACGCGGATCTCACCTCCATGCCCGCGGACGATCTCATGGGCGAGGGGAAGACCGAGCCCCAGCCCTTTTTCCTTTGTCGTATATTCGGGATTGAAAATCCGTTCCACCTGCTCGGTCGACATCCCACACCCCGTGTCGGTGACACGGATGCTGATCCACCCCTTGCTTGAACTCCTGACGGAGAGGGTAATGATGCCCTCACCGCTGATCGACTCCATTGCATTTTTGACAAAGTTGAGAAGGGCCTGCTGGATCTTGTCCATATCCATGGGGATGACGACGGATCGCTTTTCCCAATCGGTGCGAACAGTGATCCCTTTAGCGGCCGCATCCGCCGAGATCAAGTGGACGATTTTCTGAAGAACCTCCTGAACAGGACAGTCGCGCAGTTCCAGTTTTCGGCTTTTTGAGAAGGTGAGAAATTCCTCAATGATTCCGTTGAGACGGCGGATCTCATCCCGGATCACACCGGTGATAATTTGAAACTCCTTGGTTTTTTGTTCATCGGCCGGCATGAATTCACGCTTCAGGCGCTGGCTTGCCATACTGATCGCATTCAGAGGATTCCTTATCTCATGGGCCACCCCGGCGGCAAGTTGTCCGAGGGAAGAGAGGCGCTCCGCTTTCTCGAGTTGCCTCTCCATCTCCACGATCCCGGCCAGGTGACGGTTCTGGTCGTGGTAGAGGAGCCACATCGACAACAGTGTAATCAAAACGATCAGGGTCAGGAAAATAAAAATGTTTCGCCGGTTTTCATTGAGGATCTGGTCGGTGTTTCCCCGCTCCAGCCCGAGACGGATGACCCCGGCGATCTGATCGTCCAGACGCAGGGGGGTGATGATCTCGAGGATGCTCCTTCCCTCGTTGAGGACCTTCCGGCTTTCGATCTTCTGAGTTCCTTCCAGGATATTGGCAACCAAAGGATTTTCCAATAACCCCTCGGGTACTTTTCCGGTATGTCCCAATGGCAAGCCTTCTTTATCCTGAACGGTGAGGTAGACCAGCCCCTGCCCTTCCCCAAGTTTCTCGATCGCCTTTTCCACGGAGACCCTTGTTCCCCAGTAATGCGCGCTGTCCTGATCCAGGGCAATGACGATGGTGCCGCTGCTATCCGGCCGCTGGAGGGCAATAAAGCCGACCTTCTTGAGGCGGCCGAGCCTGGAGAGCAGATCTCCGCGTCCCTCCTGTCCGTTTCCTTTTCCCGCAGACGTTTTGCCGCTACCCCGCTCGTCTGAAAACGATCTGCTGGCAAAGATCACATCCCCTGAGGCATTCAAGACCGCGACAAGCCAGAGGTTCTTTTCCTGCGCATACTGTCGGATATAGCTCGCGCTGAGGTGCCTGGTCTTCCACTGGTTGTCGATCTCGCGGGCCATCTCCACTACCTTCTGGGTGAAAAAAACCTGCGGAGAAAGGACCTGTTCGGTCAGGGGGCGGAAGGCATTTCCACTTGCCTTCTGGGAGGCCTGAATCATGGTTTTCAAGTTTTCCATGGCAAGCCTCTCCACCACACCGACGATCCTCAATCCCTGATCCTCTGTGAATCCCTCAAGGGTCTGTTCACTCCGGCGAAGGTCCATGACCCCCATCGTCAGGATGAGACCGATGAAGATGGCGCAGACCAGGGCTACAGCCAAAGGCTGGATAAAGGGGCGGTTGGTGACGGGATGTTCGTGGTGTTGCCAGACAATCTTTCCTTCACGACTCATGACATAGGTTCCATGTTTATAATGAGGAGAAACGTGATCATAGGCAATTCCCTCGGAAAGTCAACGATTTCTTTGCCGATAGGTGCAGGGCGCAAAGGAACGGCATCGAAAAGGGACCCGGATAAAGAGGGTATTGGGCACAAGGGGGTTTCGACATTTTTGTCGATTCGACGGCGCAAACGGATAATAGGCGTAATTACATGATTTGATAAGTTTTATTAATGAACTCCTTGAATCAGGCGACAATTGTTGCCGCTGTTTTCCAAAACCCGCCAGGAGGGACTACAAAGAAACATCAATTGTTTATTTAATAATTTCAATATGTTTTAAAATAACTTCGTGAATGGCACAGGAGTTGCGTACTTTTCAAGACAAAAGGATTGTTGACTGAACGCGGGCACGATCAGCCGACAGTAAAATGACCAAAGGAAATGCAAAAGTTTTCCGTCCTGGATGCGGGGAGGTTCTGAGAACCTCCCCGTTTTGCATTAAAATCCCTTCCGTACCTCCCATTCAATAAACCTCGGCGATTGTTTTCTTCCCCTCCTGATCGAAGTGATGCATACCTTATACCAGTGATTACATCGAATCGCAAAGAAACTGCAGGCAGGTAAACGACGGCTACTGCAGGAGAAAGCTTTACTTATGTTTTTTGGTATTCGCCTCTCGGATCCGTCGCCACTGCTCCAATCTTTCTCCGATGATCTTTTCATACCCTCGCTCAGTGGGATGGTAGAATTGCGTCCCCTGTCCCTGGAGTTCATAGGGAAGATAGTCTTGGGGAACATAGGCATCCGCATAGTCGTGTGCATAGAGATAACCCTTCCCATACTCCATCTCTTTCATCAGCTTCGTAGGGGCGTTCCGGATAGGAAGAGGGACCGGCAGGGTGCCGGTCTTGGCGATGGTATCTCTTACGCGGCCATAGCCCAGATACAGGGCATTGCTCTTTGGGGCGGTAGCCAGGTAAACGACCGCTTGGGCCAGCGCCAGTTCCCCTTCGGGCAAGCCGATGAAATGGAAGGCCTGCATCGCATCGATGGCCACACTAAGCGCCCGGGGATCGGCATTGCCGACGTCCTCTGAGGCGAAGCGGACCAAGCGTCGCGCGATGTAAAGGGGGTCCTCTCCTGCTACCAGCATCCTGCCCAGCCAATAGAGGGCGGCATCGGGATCGCTCCCCCGGAGGCTCTTGTGGAGGGCCGAGATGAGGTTGTAGTGCTCCTCGCCGCTCTTGTCGTACTGGAGGGCCTTTTTCTGGATCGCCTCCTCAACGAAGGCCCGGGTAATCCTTCGTCCGCCCTCTCCCATCCCGGTCACAAGCGACGCCGCCGCCTCGAGGTTGTTCAGGGCAAAGCGGGCATCCCCGTCCGCAGACCAGACGATATGCGCCAATGCCTCAGGATCGATCTCGAGATGGAGGCGACCCAGGCCTCTTTCAGGATCAGCAAGGGCCCGCTTTACTATCAGAGCAAGGTCCTCCTCGGTAAAGGGTTTTAAGGTAAGGACACGCATCCTGGATAGGAGCGGGGCGATCACCTCAAAAGAAGGATTTTCGGTTGTCGCACCGATGAGGGTAATCAGACCGCTCTCTACATGGGGAAGAAAGGCGTCCTGCTGGGCCTTGTTGAACCGGTGGATCTCGTCCACGAACAGGATCGTCTTGCGCCGCTGCTGGCGCCACTGCTCGGTGGCCTCTTCGACAACGCCCCGGATCTCTTTCACACCGGACAGAACCGCCGAAAAGCTGATGAAGCGGGATTTTGTCTCCTGGGCAAGGATCCGGGCAAGCGTCGTCTTCCCAGAGCCGGGCGGTCCCCAGAAGATCACGGAAAATATCTTGTCCTCACGGACGGCCCTCTGAAGAAGACTGTCCGCACCGAGGAGGTGGCCTTGGCCTATATATTCATCTAAGCTCCGGGGCCGCATCCGGTCGGCCAGAGGCCGGTTGTCCCGATCATCCGGCTGATCGAAAAGATCCATCTCTATCCCTTCATTCATTGGGCAAGGCTGCACGCCGGAGCAGGTAACTTCGTCTTATCCTTTTTCCTTTCCCCGGTGCCTCGCCTGTTCGACCTGGTCGATCAGGGTCTCCATCCGATCCTTCGGGATCTGGCTGCAGAAACGCTCCCAGGCCTCCTTGGTCATGACTTCCCGAAGATAGTCCTCTATGGGAAATCCAGCCTCCCAACATCGGATGATCTGCCGGCAGGGAAGTTCTCCTCCCTCTTGTTCACAGTAAGAAAACGGGACTTCACCACCGAGCCGGGGACATCTGATCAGCAATCCTTGATCCATTTTCACCTTCTTGCCTGTGTCCGTCATGGGCCGTTCCGACCCCCTTTGCCTGGTGTACAAATCTCAGAGGCCATCCTAGGTCATCGGGAACAGGACGAAGATCAGGACATCCCAGAGCGAGTGGGAGATGATCAGCGGAATCAGGTTCTGCTCGCGCTGGTAAAGTAGCCCCCAGAACAGACCGCAGACCCCGGCCGCAAGGACCAGCATGAGATTTAAAGAGACGGCGTGGACCAGGGCGTACACAGCGACTGTCCCCAGAACCCCGGCCGTCGCACCGTACCTTTCGACAAGTCGCCTCTGGACAAAGCCGTGCCAGAAGATCTCCTCCGCCGGACCCATCAGAAACATGAGGAACAACCCGATCAGTAAGGTGTCAAGCTGGGTCTTGGTCGCATAAATCGAGGCGATCTGACCGGTGGCAAAGGAAAACAGGAGATTCGCAACCCCTTTTCCAATCCAGAAGATCCCATAGAGGAGCAGCGCGGATCCAATCCCGACCCACAGATGCCTCATTTTGAAGGCAAAGAGCGCTTTCATCTCACGACGACTGGAGATCAGGCCGACCACAGCCAAAAGAGAGGCGGAAAAGATCAGCTTTATCCAATAATTTCCCGCCGGATAGGCAAAGACGAAAAACCACAGGACAAAGGCGGCCGCAATGGATAGGTAAACGGAACGCAGGGAGGTATTCATCGGGAAACCTTCTGGGGTCGTTTTTTTACAATCAAAAATCTGCCCACTTGAAAAGGCATCTTGACCCGTGCGGGGAAACGGTCAACCGCCCTTGATGATCTGAGCAAAGTTCCGGTCGAACTCACGGGCGAGGTCTTCGTGGAGGCTCTTGCCGTGGGCATCCATGGTCACTATTCCGGTAAATCTGTCGAAACGGATTTTCCAGAATGCCTCGGGCAGGCCGAACTCCTCTTTTTTGAACACGTCCAGCACCTCGACCACCGAGGCGGCATTGTAGACCCCCGCCCCGCCGATACCGTGCAGAAAGACCGCCTTGTAGCGTTTGCAGGCCTCCAGGGTGCGCGGACCCATACCCCCTTTTCCGATTACGACCCGAAGACCGAAGGCGGCGATCACCTTGTCCTGGTAGATCTCGTCACGGATGCTCGTCGTCGGACCGGAAGAGACGAAGCTCCACCGGCCGTCGTCGTTGCGCAGGATAGGACCGCTGTGGTAGATGGCACCCCCCTTAAGAAACGACCGGAGCTCGTCATAGAGCTTCTGGTCTTCTGGCGGAAGGGGGCGGGGGGCTTCGATCAGTTTTTCGACCATGTATTTGTGCGCCGCATCCCGCCCGGTCGTTGCAATCCCTGAAAGCTGCACCGCATCTCCCACGTGCAATCGAAGGATCTCTTCCTCTGAAATGGGTGTCGTCAGATGAATCATCTCTTTATCCCTCATCCCGTGATTCGCCAAGTCCCGTCCTGCTCGATACGGATGGACCGCCGCCGGTTTTCCCAGCACATATAGCTGATGGTTACAAAGAAGGAGGCCGGCACACGATGGAGTTTTCCGATCTTCACGCCGAGCAGGGTGGTTTTTCCACCCAGCCCCAGCGGGCCGATCCCCAGACGGTTGGCATCGGTCAGGATGCGCCCTTCCAGTTCGGCCAAAACAGGATCGGGATTGACGTCTTCAAGACGGCGCAGAAGCTGATGTTTGGATTCGGCATACCCTCCTGAGCGGTCGCCGCCGATGCAGACTCCCAGGATACCGGGCGGACATCCCTTTCCTTCGGCACGACGGACGGCATCGACGACCACACGGCGGACCCCCTCGAGGTCACGTCCCGCATCAAGAGGAGCGTAAGGGATACTGTACTGACAGCTCACGTTTTCGCTCCCTCCCCCTTTGAGGATGAGGGCCATCTCAACGGCGGGATCGTCCCATTCGGTAAAATAGAAGGCAGGAAATCCCTCGCCGATGTTGTTTCCGCTGTTCTTGCCGGTTACGGAATCCACGGCGTTGTGGCGGAGATACTGTTTCGTCGTCGCCCAGACAACCGCATCCTGACAGACCCGCGTGAGCAGCCGCCGGGAGACACCCTCCGGGTGACTGATGAAAAAGATCGGCAATCCCGTGTCCTGGCAGACAGGGGCCTGCCGCTCCTTGGCCATCGCGATATTTTTGAGGAAGAGGGAGAGGGTCAGTTCGGCGGAGGAGCCGGGTGCTTCTGCAGCTTGGGCTTCCCGCAGGGCCGTTTCCACGTCGGTGGGGAGTTCACAGGCGGCAAGCCGGACCAGCTCGGAGACCGCCTCCCTGAAACCCTTACCGTCGATCCATTCCATTGTCGATTTCAATATCAGCCTCCTCCAGGGTCTTGTCCATGATGCAAGGGACTTCCCCATTACGGGGCAATCTATTGAAACCGGTTCAAAATGTCAATGAAAATTGGAAAAGACCGTCACTCCGGCGAAGAGCAATCCTCGGCAGCGAAGATTGCAGGCAGGAAAGGGAAACCGCGTCTCGCCCTTTGGAGGTTGGATGTTGGGATCGCCCTGGAAAGGGCGACCCCAACAGAAAGCCCAACAGAAAGGAGGATGCCCGGTAAAAAAAGAACCGTGTCTGCCGGAGCCTCCGGGAACTGCTACGGTTTCGGGAATCCCTCGATCGCCTTCAGGGCCCGCTGAATCTCCTTGTCAGGAAGCTGATGGGGGACCAGCTTTCCGGAGAGGTAGGCATCGTAGGCGGCCATATCGACCATCCCGTGACCGCTGAAGTTGAAGAGGATCGTCCGCTCCTTCCCTTCCTCTTTTGCTCGCCGCGCCTCAGCGACAACCGCCGCAATGGCGTGGTTGGTCTCCGGAGCGGGGATGATCCCTTCGCTCCTTGCCCACCTGACACCGGCATCGAAGGTCTCGATCTGGTCATAGGCAGCGGCCTCGATGAGCCCTTCCCGGAGAAGATGGCTCACGATCGGCGCCATTCCGTGGTAACGAAGCCCGCCGGCATGGATCGGCGCCGGCACATAATCGTGCCCCAGGGTGTACATCGGCAAAAGCGGGGTTTTCTTCGCCAGGTCGCCGAAGTCATATGCGAACGGTCCTCGCGTCATGGTAGGACAGGAGGCAGGCTCGGCCCCAACGACCCGCACCTGTTTCCCGTGGATCCTGTCCCTAACAAAGGGGAGAGAGAGACCGGCGAAATTGCTCCCGCCGCCCGCGCAGCCGATGACCACATCGGGATAGACCTGGATCTTCTCCAGTTGCTTCTGCGCCTCCAGACCGATGACCGTCTGGTGAAGCAACACATGGTTCAGGACACTCCCGAGTGAATACCGGGACTCACTGCCCCCGGCGACCGCGTCCTCCACCGCCTCGCTGATGGCGATCCCGAGGCTGCCGGGGGAATCGGGATGCTCGGCCAGGACCTGACGCCCCGCCTCGGTCCGGTCACTCGGGCTCGGGATGCATTCCGCACCCCAGGTGTTCATCATCATCCGCCGGTAAGGCTTCTGCTCATAGCTTACCCGGACCATAAAGACCCGGCATTCCAGACCGAACATGCTGCAGGCCATCGACAAGGCGCTCCCCCACTGGCCGGCGCCGGTCTCGGTGGAAAGCCGCTTCACACCGAAGATCTTGTTGTAGTAGGCTTGCGGGATGGCGGTGTTCGGCTTGTGGGAACCGGCCGGGCTGGAGCCTTCGTATTTATAGTAGATCTTCACGGGGGCAGCGAGGAGTTTCTCGAAATTCCGCGCCCGGATGAGGGGGCTGGGCCGCCAGATCAGGTATTTCTCGAGCACCTCGCCGGGGATATCGATCCACCGCTCCTGGCTCACTTCCTGCTCGATCAGGTTCATCGGGAAGATCGGCCCCAGATCCCCGGGACCCACCGGTTTGCCCGTCCCGGGATGAAGGGGAGGGCTCATGGGTTTGGGTAAATCCGCCTGGATGTTGTACCACTGTTTCGGGATTTCGTGATCCGCCAGAACGACCTTTGTTTGCTCCATACTCTGTCTCCTTTTTTAGTATTCATTCTCACCGTGGAAAACGATGCGCACGGGCCTTCCCATGACACCCTTGCGTACGATCGATTTTCCCTTAAAAACGAAAAGCCATGGGGTCTTCCCATGGCTTCCTTTACGATCCTCATTGAAACATGGGAAGGGTTCCTCCCTGCCCACGGCTCATCTCACACAGAGCTATAGCGGGCAGACTTTGAAGGTCTGCCACCACCAGAACAGCGCAACGATCTTCGTATCAATTTTCACTGCATCCACTCTCCAAGGCTCTTTCGGCCTATTTAATACAGACAAAAAAACAGATGTCAAGAATTTATTTTACGGATCTGATGCGTATCGTTATGGATTCGCCAGGAAGCCGCGGTGACGCCGGTACCAGAGGTTTGGGAAGAGGCGATACAGGAGACGCGATACAGGACCGATATATTCCCTTGTCCGGCGGTCAAACTGTGTGGCCTGAATGATATGCTCCTTGATCTCCTCGCGATTCCGATCCTCGTTGAAGATCTTATAGGCACAATGGAAAAGGGGGCTGTACATATTCCGTTTCTCGAGGAACTTGTGAACGTTCAGGATGGTGTTGGGTCCTTCCGGCTTTCCGTCGATCCGCTCCAGGGCCATTCGGTGCGTCTCGATCGGATTGCCGGTAAAGAGTTCATAGAAGAAGCGGCCGTAACGGTGGTTTTTGCTCGCGTCAGAGGAAAGGGTGATGTACATGTCTCCGACACCGGCCTGGCTCTGAAATGCCTGGAAGTTTCCCCCGAGAAGGCGGGACAGCGACCTCACCTCGACGCCGGAACGGGAAAAAAGGGTGCCGGGGATCGAATCGCCCAGTTCGAGACGGTCCGTAATCCCTTTGATGTTGGCTGCGATGTTCTTCAGGGCGCCGCAGGCCTCGATCCCGACCTCGTCAAAATAGTAATAGGAGGTCAGTTCTCTGCGGTTGGATCCGAGATAGCCCTTCCTGACCACCTGGCAGATCCCCTTTCTTCCCGCCACGGTGAGGCAGACCGGATTGCCCAATGCAACGTCCATGTCGAAGAAGGGCCCTCCGATGGAAACCACTTCGAATCGACCTTTAAGGTTGAAGAAGTTGTTATGAATGAGCTGCGAGGGGGTGATAAGCCTATGGGTGACTTCGCTTGCGGTGAGCCCCTTGATCGCGGAAATAAAGCAGGTGTGGGTACTCTTTTTTTCGAGGATCGGTTTGATATGATTCAGTATCTCCGGCAGACGGTCCATCGTCACCGAGAGGAAGATGAAGTCGCTGTTCTCGACCACCTGCTCGAGATTGTTCGTCGCATAGACCCGGGCAGAGAAGCGGGGAACCTTGTCCATTCCGCCAAGACGCCTGGCCAAATCTCCGGTCAGATGTCTCGGATTCAGGTGCTCCCGGTTGATCGCCTTGCAAACGTCGACGTCATGATAATAGAGGGTCACCCGCTTGTTGTCCCGGCTGAAGCGGTAAGCAAAAGCGGTCCCCAGCCGACCCGGCCCGATGATGGCGATCCTGCTTGTATCCAGGGAGAGACGGAAAGGATTCGGCAGCATGATCATCAATCCTGCATGAACTCCCGGGCGATGACGATCCGCTGAACTTCCGAGGTCCCCTCATAGATCGTCGTGACCCGGGCGTCCCGATAGAGCCGCTCCACCTTGAATTCCTTCATATAACCATAGCCGCCATGAATCTGAACGGCGCGGTATGCGGCGCGGTTTGCCATCTCGGAAGCGACCAGTTTCGCCATCGATGCCTCCTTGGTGAAGGAGATCCCCTGATCCTTGCGATCGGCGGCATAGAGAGTCAGCTGATTGGCCGCCTCAATCTCGGCGGCGGTGTCGGCGATCATCCACTGGATCGCCTGAAAGGACCCGATGTTCTTTCCAAACTGCCTGCGTGTCTTCGCATACCGGATCGCCTCATGAAGGCAGGCCCGGGCGATGCCCAGGGACTGGGAAGCGATCCCGATCCGGCCGCTGTCGAGGGCCGTCATCGCGATACGAAAACCGAATCCATCTTTTGCCAGGAGGTTTTCCTTTGGAATCCGGCAGTCGTCAAACAGGAGCTCGACAGTGTCGGAGGCGCGGAGCCCCATCTTGTCTTCGGCACGCCCGATCTTGAATCCGGGTGTCCCTTTGGTAAGAAGGAAGGCGGTAAGACCGCGGTTCGTCTTCTCTACACCGGTCCTGGCAACAAGGATAATAATATCCGCATAAGAGCCGTTCGTGATGAAGATCTTCGAGCCGTTCACGAGATAATGGTCTGCCCGCTCTTCGGCGCGGGTCTTCATCCCTCCGGGGTCCGAGCCTGCTTCCGGCTCCGTAATCGCGAAGGCGCCGAGCATCTCTCCTTGGGCAAGGGGAATCAGATAGCGCCTTTTCTGCTCTTCGTTACCGAACTTGAGGATCGGATCAGAGGAGAGATTCGTCACCGACATCGTCACCGCCGTGGAGGCACAGGCATAGGCGATCTCCTGAAGGGCAAGGGAATAGCCGACCGACCCCACCCCGGCGCCGCCGTATTCAACTGGAACCATCATCCCCATAAGCCCCAAGGCCCCCATCTTCTTGATCGACGCCTCGGGGAAAATCTTTTCCCTGTCCCATTGTCCGGCAAACGGCTCCAGCTCTTTCTTCGCAAAATCCTGGGCCATCAGCCGGATCATCTCCTGCTCCGGAGAGAGTTGAAACGACATTTCAGCCTCCTCAGGGCACGTAAACGACGACCAGAAGTTCCGCGGTGTCTGAATGGGGATTGCTCAGTTTGTGGTGGAGTGCGGAATTGAAATGGAGGCTCTCCCCTTTGGCAAGCCGGGAGATGTTCTCGCCGATTTGGATCGTGATCCCTCCCTTCAGGACAAAGACGAACTCCTCTCCTTCGTGGTGGTACTCCACCCCCTTATGCTCCGTCTGAGATTCGATCGTGACCAGGTAGCCCCGCAGGTGTTTGTCCGGCCCGGGCTTGCTCAAAGGGGTATAGGCGTAAGAATCGACCCGCTTCTTGTGGCTCTTTGAACGCCGCTTCGTCGCCTGGGTCTCCTCTTCCGTCTCCAGTTCATCCATATTGAGCTTCAGGACTCGGCTGAGCTGTAAGATAAGAGAGACCGGCGGGACCGTCCGCTCCTCTTCCACTCCTCTGAGGATTTCCGGCAGGTACCCCGTTTCCAAGGCAAGATCCTCGATGCTCATCCCCAGTTTGTTCCTGCCGGCCTTCATCCGCTGGCCCAACGATGTCTTCTCGCCTTTCTTTCGCGCCATGTGATACCTCCTGATCTCAAAGCAGAATCTATCGCCGCCGCCTCATTCCGATCTTTTGCCGGAAGGAAGAGCAGCGGGAAAATCACTACAGGAAAGCCGCTCTCTATTTTTTGTGTGCAAGACATCTTTAAAGAGGCGATGGGATGCAACTTATACCAGACGTTTGCCTTTGTAAAGTCCTTCGGCAAATGGGTAGTGACTCAGTTTGGCCGTGAAGATGCCTCAGAGAGCGCGATTTACAGGTTTTTCGGGCACCCTGCCGTCGAAGCGCAGCGGCTGTCTGAGCGCCCCAGACGCGAGTTTTGCCGTTGCAGCGGAGCAAGACGCCGTAGGGTCGAAAAAGAGGTATGAGCGCCGGCGAGGAAGATCTTTGCGGTCGAAATGAGTCACTACCGGCAACGGATCTCCAATGGCCTGAAGTGCCCTTGGATCGTTTCGATAATGCCGAATCCTGACGATCCGTTCAGCCAACGAGGTTCTCCCCCAATCTTTCCGCCTCTTCCAACAGGGCCTTGTTCTTTCGGATCTCCCCGGCTTGAAAGGCGCTTCCATACACCACACCGACAATCTTTGACTTGGTATAGCTGAACGCATCCTGGAAGGTGCGAAGGGCGTTCACGCATCCAGAGGAAAAGGGATCGGCATCGCCATAACTCATAGCAATGGCGATCCTTTTGCCGGCAAAGGGCTCCTTCCCATAGGCAGGAAGGGCAAAGCAGCGGTCCATGAACAGCTTCGTCTGCGCCGACATCGTAAACCAGTATACAGGGCTTGCGATCACCCATGCCTCTGCAGCGAGAAGCTTTGGATAGATCTCCTGCATCTCATCGTTTATGGCGCACCCCTTGCTGTGCCTTTTCTGGCAGGCATAACAAGACGTGCAGGGGGAAATGTCCAGCTCCTGGAGAAAAACCGTTTCTACCTTCGCCCCTGCCCTTTTGGCTCCCCCGGCAATCCGAGCGGCAAGGATAGCGCTGTTGCCCCTCTTCCGCGGACTTCCCAGCAGGACGATGACCTTTTTTACTTGCCCTTTTCCTATCATCACTGACCTCCGATACGTCGTTGTTTCTCTGCTTAGAGAATAGGATCCAGCCGATGAGGCCCTCTTTTTCCCTTTCTTTTTATCCGCTCCTTTTTTAAGAGGAGAGGGGTGCAGTCAAAATTTTCGGGAGGACCTTTCTATTGAGCCGAACGGTCGCCGCCGCCGAGAGGACCATCGTCAAGTGGGCGACATACGCTGCTTAATATATTAATGACTTTACCTTCGATCGGCGAAAAGTCAACCTCTTTGAACAGGAGGAAGGCAAAAGACTTTATTATTGCATCGCCGCTCCCCTTCGGCAAGCGAGGCTTGTGGGACGTGCGGACGGTAAATTTACAGCAGCGGCGATTCCTTCTGAGGGATGACATGAACCGAAGTAGCCTTGAAGAAGGCGATAACACGCTTGCCTTCCTCAAGCTCCAGATCTTCCTGGGATCGGCGCGTGACATAAGAAACGAGTTCAAAGCCGCAGTCGAGACGGACCCGGTAGAAAAGTCCGATCGGCGTGATCTTGCGGATCATTCCCGAAAGGACATTCCCGGCACCGGACGCGGAAAACGTGGGATCAGCGGAAAGGACAACCTGCTCCGGATGGATACAGCACAGGACCCTCTCTCCGATCAAGACATGACCCATTGCCTGGATTTCACCGCCTTCCACTGCAACCACGAACACGCCATCGGCGGTTTTGATGACCTGTCCCGGAAGGACCGTCTCCACACCGACAAAAGAGGCGACAAAACCGTTCGCCGGTCTGTTCATCACCTCCGTTACCGGCCCGATCTGGACGATCCTCCCTTCGTTCATCACCGCTACCCGGTCGGCCAACCTGAGGGCCTCCGGCTGATCGTGGGTGGCGATGACCGCCGTTGTGCGCGTCTCCTGCAGGATCTGTTCAAGATCTCCGATCAGTCCTTCCCGGGTCGGCGGATCGAGCGACGAGAAAGGCTCATCGAGAAACACGATCTGGGGTTTGGTCACAAGGGCCCGGGCGAGGCTTGTCCGTTGCGCCTCTCCGCCGGAGAGCGTCCTGGCCGAACGCCGGGCGAGGGAAGCGATACCGAAAAGCCCCAGGTATCTGGAAACGGTCCTTTCGATCTCGGCTTGGGCCACGCCACGGATCCGCAGGCCGGTGGCTACATTGTCGAAGACGGTCGCATCAAAAAGGAGCGGTTCCTGAAAGACCATCGTCACGTGCCGCCGATAGTCGAAATCCCCATGGTGCGTATCGATTTCCCTCTCTCCGAAGAAGATCCGCCCCCGAAACGTCTTCAGCAGGCAGGCAAGCGTAAGCAGAAGCGTGGATTTCCCCGCCCCGTTCGGGCCGATCAGTGCCAGGGTCTGCCCCGGATGGATGGCAAGGGCGGGGATGTCAAGGACGTTCGCCCCACCTCTGCGGACCTGAATGTCTTCAGCCCTCAGCAGAACCGGCGGATCGGTTTCGGGGATCATCGCGGCCTCTCCCGCTGCTGAATCCGGGTCAGGACTGCATTGATACCAAAGGCCAGGAGCATCAGGATGACCGACAGCGCGATGGCGATGTCGAAATTTCCGCGACCCGTTTCCATGACCGTGGCTGTCGTTAGGACGCGGGAGTAACCTTTGATATTCCCACCGACCATGATCGATGCGCCGACCTCCGAGATGACGCCGCCGAACCCGGCCATCACCGCCGCCAGGAGCGGCAGGCGTGCCTCTTTCACGAGAATCCATACCATCTGGATCCGCGACGCCCCCAGGGCGAGAATCTGGAGCCGCAGGTTCGGCGGCAGGTGCTGGATCGCCGCCAGGGTGATTCCGGTAATAATCGGGGTCGCGATGATTGCCTGGGCCAAGATGATCGCCGTCGGGGTATAGAGGATCTCGAGGAATCCGAACGGTCCGCTTCGCCACAGGAAAATCGTCACGAAGAGGCCGACGACGACCGGAGGGAGCCCCATGCCCGTGTTGATCAGGCTCACAATGAGCTGCCGTCCCGGGAAGCGGGTGAGCGCCACGACCGTCCCGGCGGTGATACCGATCAACAGGCTTATGAAGGTCGCGGTCCCGGAGATCCTAAGCGAAAGGAACGTGATCCCCAGAACCTCGGAGTCCAGCGTGAACAAGAGATACACCGCCTGTTTGATACCCTCCCAAATGAGATCTATTGTTCACACCCCCTTTCCCGTTCCGGGCGCTACGGAGGCGCAGATCGCCTCCACGACACCTGTTTTCACTCGCTTACCGCAAAATTATTCATACTCCGGTTTGCCTGCATCGGGGAAGAAGAGCGCCCCTCCGTACTTCTCCATACCGAAGGTCTTGATGATCCCCTGGGCTTCGGAAGAGACCATGAAATCGGAGAAGGCCTTGGCAGCGGCGGCGTTCACTTTCGGCCACTTGGCGGGATTCACCTGGATAACATGGTAGACGTTCAAGAGGATCGGATCGCCCTGCTTGAGGACAGTCAGGCTCAGATTTTTCTTCATGGCGAGATAGGTTCCCCGGTCGGTCAGGGTATATCCGTTCTTCTCGTTGGCGACGTTGAGGGTTTGCCCCATGCCGAGACCCGTCTCCTGGTACCACTTCTGTCCCGCGGGTATGATGGCTGCAGCGTTCCATATCCCCTTTTCCTTGGCATGGGTCCCCGAGTTGTCACCCCGCGAGAGGAAGAGGGCGCCGGCCGCAGCAATCTTCTTGAAGGCCTCGGGGGTGGTCTTGGCACCCTTGATTCCCGCGGGATCGGCGGACGGGCCAGGCACGATGAAGTCGTTGTGCATCACCATCAGACGGTCGACGCCGAATCCGCCCGCCATGAACGTCTTTTCCGCGTCGGGCGAATGGACAAGCAGGACATCGGCCTCGCCCTTCTGCCCCATTGCCATCGCCTGGCCGGAGCCCACGGCGATGGTCTTGACGAAATAGCCGGTCTTCTTTTCAAAGATCGGAACCAGGACGTCGAGAAGTCCCGAGTCCTGGGTGCTGGTCGTTGTCGCCAGGATCAGGTTTTTCTGGACCGATGCGGCCGCAGAGGCGGGGGCGGGCAAGGCCGCATACAGCAGAAATACCAAAACGGTTCCCGTCACCAAAAGGCCCCTTTTCAACGTCTGTTTCATGAATCAACACCTCCGGAAATTTTCCGTATTTTTGTCTAAGAGCCACAGCCATGCCGTCATCCACTCCATTATGGGCCAAGCAGAATCCTTTTATCCTGCATGAAGAAAACAGCACCTCAGCCTCGGACATACAATTACGGTTTAGTATAAATGATCCGGCCCGCTTGGCTGAAATCGTAACTGGCGAGGTTAGCCACCCGCTTCCTGAACTCTTCACCGGTAAGGAGGTCCATCAAGGCCTGAATCCCCTTGTTGAAGAAGGCCGACCGGTCGAGGATCATGTCAAACCGCTCCCGTGTGATGGGAGCGAAATCAAGCCCGAGGAGGGTCGAGACCGCTGCTGTGGCAATCCCTGTATCGGCGCCTCCGGACAGAACGGCCAGACCTACCTCGATATGCGTGAACACCTCTTCGCCATAACCGGCGATCCGGCCGGCAGCGATCCCTGCCTTTTCAAGATGATGATCCAGCAGAAGTCGGGTCCCTGAACCGGCTTGGCGGTTGACGAACCGGACCCCTTCCCGCCCCAGATCCTCAAAGCTCTTGATACGGTGGGGATTCCCGGGCGCCGTGACAAAACCGAGCTCCCGGAAAAAGAGATTCACGACAACGGCCTTGACATGGGGAAGGCATTGGTCCAGGTAAGGGACATTGTATTCTCCGCTTTCCGGATCCAGCAGGTGAGACCATGCAATGTCCGTATACCCCCGCTCCAGTGCGGCAAGCCCCTCTCTGCTCCCGGTATTGGCGGAAAAGATAAAAAACTCGGGATGGGCCTTCCTGAGACAGGTTTGAAGGATGTCGAGAACCGGATCGTTGCTGCCCGAGGCAAGAAGGGCACCGGTGATCCTGCCGCTCTTCTGCCGTGCATCCTCCAGACCTGTTTTGGCATTCGTTTCAATCCACTGGTCGATCACCTTTTTCGGAAAGATCCACTTCCCTGTGACCCTTGTAGCCGGAATTCTTCCTTTTTTGATCAGGGCGTATATCTGTTTTTCGTGGATGTCGAGGTACCGTGCAACCTCCCTGGTGCTCATCCTCTCTTCCGACATGGTCCCTCCCCCTTCCCACACGAACTGCAGGATAAATGATTATGAACGAACTTTCAAGATAAAAAATAACAATAATATACTTATTATTACTTTTTATACCTAATTATAACATTTCGTGTTCTATCAACCGACACAGATACCCCTATTCAAGCACGAGAAGTTCATGATGATTTTCAGTTGCAATCTCCCTGACGATGGCTTATGAAAAAGACGCACTTTTCAGATGAAGCACTTCCGGCTGCATGCAGATTCACACCAGGAGATCCTCCATGAGAGTTCGCAATTACCGGGATGTCCCGGCCACGGAACCTATGCCAGGAGTTAAGAAAAGGGTGGTTATCGGACCGGATGAAGGAGCGGAGAATTTCATCATGCGCGTATTTGAAGTCGCGCCCGGTCTTACAAGCCCGGACCACTCCCACCCCTGGGAACACGAAATTTTCATCCTCGCCGGTCAAGGCGCGGTCCGTGATGGGGCTGGAAAGAAAACGCCCATCGGAGAGGGGGGCACCCTTTTTCTCCCTGCCGGGGAAAAGCATTGCCTGATCAATCATGGCAAAGAGCCCCTTCGTTTTATCTGCGTCATCCCGACAGGAGTCGAATGATCGGGGGTCGGACCGAAGGCGTTTCCCTCTGAGCCTGAGGGAAAGGTCACTTCTGCAGACGGTTCAGACATGCAAAAGGAGGCATTATGGTCAGCAATATCCTCATCCCCACCGATGGCTCCGATTTTGGAAAAACGGCCATCGCCTACGGAATCTATTTCGCCAAAAAACTGGATGTCGGGCTGATCGGATTGCACGTCATGGATGTCAGACTTCTGCAGGGTCCGGTCTTCACGGACATCTCCGGCTCCATCGGCCTCCCCCCTTACCAGGAGTTTCTTCCGGCCATCGAAAGCAGCCTTGATGCCAAGGCGGAATCGATTCTCAAGGAGTTTCGCGAACAGTGTGAGGCCGCGAATATCCATCCCGAAACCAAAAAGATCACAGGGGTGATTGACGAGACCATCATAGAGGAGGGTCGGAAATGCTGCGACTGGATACTTCTGGCGCAGCGCGGCGAACATTTCCACATCGACGGCGGGGCGATCCTCGGTTCCACGGCCCAATCGGTCGTCCGGCACTCTGGTAAGCCGGTCCTGGTCACCCCGGAACATTTCCGGGAGATCAAGAACATGGGACTCGCCTATGACGGGAGCGGCCCGGCCCAGAGCGCCCTAAAACTGGCCGCGGAGATGTCGGTACACGCCGCCTGGCCCCTGTCGGTCGTCATCATCACGGACGACAAGTCCCTTGGAGCCCAGCTTTCTGAGAAGGCAACGGAGCTGCTCAAACCCACCCGGGCCGAAAGTACCATCCTCATCCTGAAAGGCAAGGAGGATAAAGAGCTTCTCAAATTCGTCCGGGAGGGGGCAGTCGATCTCCTGGTCATGGGGGCTTACGGTCATAACCGCCTCCGGGAGATGTTCCTGGGAAGCACGACCTCCGCGGTCATCCGGAAAAGCACGATCCCGGTCCTCCTTACCCGCTGAGTTTCAGGAGATGTCACCTATTTTCTGAGGAAGAGCAAATCCTGCCAGGCCGATCCTCAAAAAGAGGGCGGTCAAGGGCTTTACAGTATCAATGCCCCCCAACGGATACACTGCAAATACCAATGGACCCCGTCAAAGCTCAATCTATTTACATAAAAACCCTATTCTTTTTGTTTTTTATCGCATTGGGAGCGGGTTCGCCGTTTTTCGGCATCTTCTACAAACATGTGATTGTCAATGCCGACGGAACCCCCGCCATTGAGCTGATCGGCCTGATCTTCTTTATCATGCCTCTGGTGAGTCTGATCGCCAATATCCCGGCGGGGATTGTGGCCGACAAGTTTCGCTCCGGGAAACACCTGATCACCTTCCTCTGTTTGGGTGTCGCCTTTTTTGCCTTCCTGATCGGGTCCATCGGAGGCGATTTCTCACGCCAGTGGGGGGTCGGAGGAAAATTCCTCTTCATCTTCAGCATGCTCTTTTTTTTATACTGCTGTCTCCTGCCGCTGGGCCCCATGGTCGATGCAGAGGCCCTTCTGTTTCTCAATCGTCACTTTCGCCGCGAATGGTACGGCGCCTATCGTTTATGGGGGACATACGGATGGAGCAGTGCCACGATCCTGATGGGGGCCCTGCTCTTTCACTTCCATAACGATTCCCTGATCTTTTACGGAACAGCCCTTGCCTTTACGCTGATGGGGCTGGTTTCCTTCTCCGGAATCGAAACAAGACCGGCCACGGTCCCCATTCAAATCCCCTGGAATCATCTGAAAAAAGACGTTCTGTACCGGAAATTCCTGATCTTTATCTTTCTCAATGGGATCATTGCCAATGCCGCCGCAAATTACACCAGCTATTTCTTTGACGATGTAATGAAGACGCCGATGGAGATTGGGCTGATCTTCGGCGCCTGGACCCTTCTTGAGATACCGGTGATGATGTTTTCGAGAAAATGGATCGACCTCTTCGGAAACAGATGGCTGATCATGCTGGGTCTGTTCATCAACGGTGTCCGTTTGATCCTTTACTCCTCTTTTACCCTGGAGACCCCTTATCTCTGGAAATTGGCGGTCTCGCTCTTGCAGGGACCGGGATTTGGTCTTACGCACATCGGAATCATTGATTTCGTCGACCGGCAGGCCCATGTAAACATGCGAGCAACCTACATGAGCATCATGAATGTAGCGCGGATGTCGATCGCATCGGCTCTTGGAGGAATCATGGGAAGCTGGCTGATCAAACTGTGGGGAAGCGCCTTCTTGATGCAGTTCTGTGGTTACGGATCAATCGCCCTGATTTTCCTGTTCATTTCCTTTGTCAGAGGATACGACGGCCGGCAGCAGTCGGTTCTTTCTAATTCCTGAATCCCTGCACCCTCACCGATGTCAGGCCTGGCATCGGTGAAACCCTTAACTCCTTAAATTTCCAAAGACAACCGGCGTGTAGGTGGATTTGCTATTCTGGAAGATATAGGCCCCCTCCTCGAACAGCTGGACATTTCCCAGCCACTTGGAGAGAGACAGACTTGGTCAGGCTTCCAGACCGGATCGGAAGCCGGTCAGGTTTTTCAAGCTGGGATCACGAGCGGCAAGCGAATCAATCGTCTGTGCCAGGGAGAAGGACAATCCCCTTAACAGAGCTTCAGCCACAGGTTGGGCACTTTGTTGGCTATTCACGGCGGACAAGGGGAGAAATATTTTCCTTGACAAATATACCTCCAGGGGGTATTCATACCTCCAGGGGGTATTTATGGAGGATAAGAGCAGAAAAAAGATCGTCAATCGATTGAAAAGGATCGAGGGGCAGATCCGCGGCTTGGAAAAAATGATCGAAACCGGAGCCCCGTGCCTTGACATCCTGACACAGGTTTCCGCCGTCACAGCGGCTATCAAAAAAACGGGAACAGAGGTCATCCGCGTCTATCTGGATCAATGTCTGATAGATGCCGCCCATAAGGGGGAAGCGGATCGGGAGAAAAAAAAGACCGAATTCCAAAAGGCCCTTTCCCGGTATATCGACATGGCTTGAAAAAGACAGCAAGGAGAAGATAATGAAAACAAAATTACACATGAACCGCCGCCGCTTCCTGAAGTCGGCAACGGCAGCGGCGATGATCGGAACCGCGGGGGTGCTGAACGTCCCGCGGACGGCGGAGGCCGGTGAAGGCAAGCTCGCCACGCTCATCGATCTCACCCGGTGCAACGGATGCGTAGACCGACCAACCCCGGCCTGCGTATCCTCGTGCAAGAAGATCAAGACAGGCACTCTTCCTGAGCCTGTGGAGCCGATCCCTATTCCCTTTCCCACGCGCAAGGTTGAGGACTGGTCAAAGAAGAAAGAGGCCGACAAACGGTTGACTCCTTATAACCTTATCTTCGTGCAGAAGGCAGAACTGGATATCGACGGCGACAGGAAGACTGTCTTTATCCCCAGAAGATGCATGCACTGCGACAACCCTGCCTGTGCGACCCTCTGCCCTTTTGCCGCAAACCACAAATTCGAGAATGGGGCCGTCGTCATCGATCCGGATGCCTGCTTCGGCGGGGCCAAGTGCCAGACGGTCTGTCCCTGGCAGATTCCCCAGCGCCAGTCGGGCATCGGGGTCTACCTTAAGGTCATGCCGACGCTCATGGGAAACGGCATCATGGTGAAATGCGATCTATGCAGCGACCTGCTGAAAGAGGGCAAAACCCCGGCCTGCATCGAAGCCTGCCCCCAAAAGGCGATGTCGATCGGTCCGCGGAAGGAGATCTTTGCAAAGGCTGAAGAGCTGGCAAAGAAGGTCGGTGGTTACCTTTACGGCAAGACCGAAAACGGCGGAACGAGCACCCTGTATGTTTCATCTGTTCCGTTCGATCGTCTCGATGCCGTGATCCGGAAAGGCCCGGGCGAGCCGGGTCTCGGCGCGGTCAAGCGACGGATGGCCGGAACGGATTCGCTGGGCAAAGCGGTTCTTGCCGCCCCGGTCATCGGTATTGCCGCAGGCGTCGCAGGCGCTTTCGCCCTGGTGTCGAAAAGAAAAGATCGTGTGAAAAAGGAGAGCTGATTATGTCCGTATCCATCAACGAAGAAAAAAATCGTGTCGTCCGCCACGGCACCCTGGAACTGGCCGAACACTGGGCCCTTGCCCTCTCCGGTCTGCTGCTCCTGCTGTCGGGTATGTTCGAACTGCCGATGGCCGCCCGCTATAAGATCACAACCATCCCCGGTTTTGCCTGGTCAGGGGATTTTATCACCTCGCTAACCATCCATTATATCGCTTCCGTGATCTTTATCATTGCAGGGTTCTTTCATCTGTTCTTTCATGGCATCCTCAGTGAGAGCGGATTGATCCCCCAAAAAGGCGATCTCAAATCCTCGGTCGCCGTCATCAAGAGCTTTTTCGGCAAAGGGGAGGAGCCGCCTTTCGACAAATACCTTCCGGAACAGCGGCTCGCCTATCTGGGGATGGCCGCCATCATCGCCGTCCTGGTCGCCACCGGTCTGATCAAGACGTACAAGAACATCTATGCACCGGACCTTTCCCATGCGATCACCCTTTGGGCAACCTGGCTGCACAACATTTTCTTTGTCTTGTTCATCCTCGCCTTTGCGGGTCACATCGGGGCCATCCTCCTCAAGCCCAACAGGCCGATGGTCCGTGGGATCTTCACGGGGGCGGTCCGCCTTGACTATGCAAGAGACCGCCACCCCCTCTGGTTGTCCGGCTCTCCGTCATCGACCTCGGCGGCAGGATCATCGGCATTTGTGGAATCGGGTGCGGACAGGAAAGATCCTGCAGCAATGGCAGGGGGTGATAATCCGCCAGCGTCTCCAGAGACCGACGCGGGGGTGACCGAATCGAACAAAAACGAGGAACCTCAAGGTATGAACGAGCATCCCCGGGAGAAATCGACAAATGCGTGATGAGACGAATATTCCCCGTATCTGGCTGACATTCTTGGCACTTGTGGTCGCTGTTATCCTTCTCTCTCTGGGGGTCGTCAGTCTGAAGCAGGAAAAATCCGAAAGGAAAGGGGATGCCACCCCACTGGTATACCGCGGAGACATGACCATCGAGGAATTCGGCCGTGAAAACCGTTTGCCGGATACTGTTCTTGAGAAGGTTTTTCAGCTGCAAAGCAAAAAAGAGATGGGGAGCAAGCTCGACGCACTGAACCTATCCCAGGCCGACATCACAGAGAGGATCAGCCGTTCCCGGGCATTGGAGGCGGAGTATGAATCGAAGGACTGGGTAAAGATACCGCTTAAGTTCGCCCTGTGGCTCTTCTTTCTCATTGCAATCTTTATCCTTATGCGCAGGGAAAAGATCACCCCAGGCCTTCGCAAGGCATTCTATCTTGCCGCCATCGTACTGTTCGGCATCCTGCTCGGATCGGATCCAAGCCCTATGGGCACTGTAAAGGATGCAATCTCACTTTACGGATCCAAAGGGGTGATTTTTCTCCCCCGGATGATTGCATTGATGGTCTTCCTCCTCTTGGTTTTTGCCGCCAATAAATTCATCTGTTCCTGGGGCTGTCAGCTGGGGACGCTCCAGGATCTGATTTTCCGTCTGAACCGGAACAAGCAGGACTCAAAAGCCATCATGAAACAGTACCATCCCCCGTTCTTCTGGAGCAACGCAATCCGCATCGCATTTTTTCTGGTCTTTACCGCAGCGGCATTTGTCTGGACCACCGACCTGATAGAGCCGGTCGATCCCTTCAAAATCTACAAACCAACGGCAATCACGATCGGCGGAGGGATCTTTGTCGGAGTGATCCTGATCACCTCTCTGTTTATATACCGCCCTTGGTGCCAATTTTTTTGCCCTTTCGGACTCGTCGGTTGGTTTGTAGAAAAGGTGAGTCTCTTTAAGATCGTTGTGAACTACGAGACATGCATTGGATGCCGTTCCTGCGAGAAGGCCTGCCCTTCGACTGTTATGGGGAGGATATTGAAACAGGACAAGGTCATCCCTGATTGCTTCGCCTGTGGGACCTGCATCAACGTCTGTCCGACAGATTCAATTCATCTGACCACCGACAAACGCAGCAGGCCTCCGGTAGGAAAATTTCCTCTGGAAACACTGGAAAACGGATAGGGCCATTTACAAGCCGCGTTTTGCAATTCCTGGTCCCGGTCACCAGGCGACTGTCAGATACGTGTCCTGGTCCTGCCAAATCTGATCGAATTCATCAAATTTTGCTGCGAGAAGACAAGAATGAACCTGCTCGGGTGACAACCGATGCGGGCGCGGCGGACCCATCGCCGTAGCCGCATCGGTCCGCCACTCCAGCACGGCAAGCCGACACTCTAAACGCAGTACGCGGCGTGCTTCCCTGGCTAACCGTTCGGGAGGCGTCACTTCGTGAAAGACAAAGGCCGCCCAAACGAAATCCACCGAGGCATCGGGCAGCAAGATGGTTGGCAGCTCCGCCTGCATCAGGCGGACATGTGCCGGCGGCGACTGGGAAGCCAACGCGTGAAGCATCTCCGGACTGGCATCGAGGGCGATGACCTGACCGTTTTTCCCGACAATATCCGCCATCGGCAGCGTCCAGAAACCGGGGCCGCAACCCAAATCAAGGGCGGACTGATCCGCCTTCAAGCCGGCCAAGGGCAGCAGATGGATGGGATTCCAGCGGGCAAGGCGGTCGGGATCGACCAGCGTCTCGCGTTTTTGAGGATCAAACCGACGACTGTTTTTTGCCATTCCTGTTCCTTGTTTCAATTGCAATGGTTGCAGTGGGCCATTCCGCCGGCGGAAGAAGGGAGGATCTGGATCGTCGTATGGTTGATTCCGTATTTGTGTGACAGCATCTCCTGCACCGAGCGGATCATGGCCTCGCTGTCGGGGAAATTCTCGTGAGAGATGAGGTGGGCGGACAGCAACTTTCGATCGGTGCCGCTTTGCCAGATATGAAGATCGTTCACATCCGCCACCCCTTTCACCGCCAATAGGTCATTTCTGACCTCGGTGAAATCGATGCCCTGCGGTACGGCATCCAAAAGGGAGTCGACGGCCTGACTGACGATCCTGACGATCCCTCCGGCGATGACGATGCAGATGGCCAGCGAAAGAAGGGGGTCCACAAGGCGCCAGCCGAACAGGGCGATCAAAAGGGCGCCGACGATCACCCCGAGAGAAAACAGGGCGTCCTGAAGCGAATGAAGCCAGGCGCTTTTCAGGTTGAAGTTCTGCGCTGAAATCTTCCGCAGCAAAAGGGTTGCCGATCCGTTTCCGATAAAGGCCACCACGGCGACCCAGAGCATCTCCTTCCCCGGGATTTCCGGGGGCGCCATGAATCTTTTGAGGGTCTCCCAGAAGACAAAGGCAATGACGACCGAAAGGACAATGCTGTTGACAAAAGCGGCGATGAACTCGATTTTGTGGTAGCCGTATGTCCTCCTGTTATCCGCGGGACGTCGGGCGACCTTCTCCGCCCAGTAGCTGAACATCATGGCGGCAATGTCGCTCAGGTTGTGGACGGCATCCGAGATGAGCGCCATGCTCTGGATCATGAGGCCGAAAGCCATCTCAAAGGCCACGATCCCTCCGTTGATCACCATGGCAAGCATCAGGTTCTTCAGCGACGCAGTCGGTGGGTGATTGTGATTGTGTTCCAGAGGATTCGGACTCATATCAAAAATTGCCCTTCAGTCAGATCTCCGACAGACCCATGACAGCCTCGGCCTTTTCCCCGAATCATGCGGTCGGTCTTATCCGGCGGCGTCAGATGATGTCGCAGACCCCTCAGTTACGGGAAAATACTTCCCTTTGAACTTCAGCGCCACATTGACCAGGCTGATCAGCACGGGAACCTCCACCAAAGGGCCGATCACCGCCGCGAACGCCGCTCCATGGTTGATCCCGAAGACCCCGACGGCCACCGCGATGGCCAGTTCAAAATTGTTGCTGGCCGCGGTGAAGGACAGTGTCGCCGACTTGCCGTAATCGGCCCCGGCCTTTTTGCTCATCCAGAAGCTCACCAGAAACATCAGGCCGAAATAGATCAGAAGCGGAACGGCGATCAACAGGACGTCGCCCGGCTGTTCAATCATCTTTCTGCCCTGCATCGAAAACATCACGACAATCGTAAAGAGCAGGGCCACAAGCGTCAGCGGTGAGATTCTGGGGATGAATTTTGAGTGATACCATTCTTTACTGCGCAGCTTCACCAGGACGAAACGGGTGATCATCCCCGCCAAGAACGGGATGCCCAGATAGATGAAGACGCTTTCGGCGATCTGGCCGATCGTGATGTGGACCACCGCACCGGTAAGACCGATCAGCGGCGGCAGGATGGTGACAAACAGCCAGGCGTAAAAACTATAAAAGAGGACCTGAAAGATCGAGTTGAAGGCGACCAGGCCCGCGCAGTATTCCGTATCCCCTTGGGCCAGATCGTTCCAGACGATGACCATCGCGATGCAGCGGGCAAGGCCGATCATGATGAGCCCGATCATGAACTCCGGTTGATTCCGCAGGAACAGGACGGCCAATACGAACATGAGGACCGGGCCGATGACCCAATTCTGAAGGAGACTGAGTCCCAGCACCCTGAAATCGCGGAAGGCATCCCCCAGTTCCTCGTACCTCACCTTGGCAAGCGGGGGATACATCATCAGGATAAGCCCTGCGGCGATCGGGATGCTGGTCTGCGTTCCCTCCGGCCGCAGGGAGCCGATCCACCCCCCGACACCGGGGGTAAAATAACCCAGCAACACGCCAATCGCCATCGCAAGAAAGATCCAGAGTGTCAGGTAGCGATCCAGGAAAGACAATTTTTTAACCCTACTGTCCAGCATATCGACCCCTCATATCTTTCGCGTCAAAGGTGCATGTCAGGTACCGCCCAAAACCGCTCAAACTCCTTCCCTCGGCTTGCTTCGGGCGCGCAGTTTTTCCATCAGCTCCTCGGCCTTCCTTTTCGCCTCGACTTCTTTACTGTCAACCGGCACGGCCCACGGTTGAGTGATCTTCCAACTGATCCGATCTCCCAAGGGGGGCTCGGGATAGGCCCCCGGATCGCCAAGGGTGTAGCTGCGAAAGGCCACTTTGTTTTCCTGATAGCAGGACCAGACCGCCTTTCGGATCACGGCCGGATCCCCCTCGAACTGCAGGTCGATCAGCGAAATCTGCTTGAGAAAACGGTCAATCACCTCTTGTGGCAGATTGTACAGCGCTGCGTGAGACGCTTCGGTTCCGACGATCCGCTTTTTTTCGTCGACCCCGCTGCAAAACAGCGCCTTCAATGCCTCACCGGTCAAATGACCCTCCGATTCCGGCCCGCCCAGGATCAGATACCTGATATTGGGATTGGCGACGAGATTACAGATGATTTTCTCAAAGCCGATATTGGGGGTCTGGACCGTTCCGGAAAGGGCGGCCCCGCTTTCCAGACCCGTCTGCACAAGGGTCTGGATGTCCTTGGGAATCTTGTCTTCATCCTGATTCAGGACGATAGCGACTGCCACGGGAGAAAAATCGTTACCCCGCAGATAACGCCCCTGCTCGATCGGATAGTCTGCGTGCGGTTTGACCTTGAGCATCTGCATCGAATGTCATGCCTCTCTTTTGGAAGCCTGGCTGATCAGCCAGGAGATGAATCGTTCTTCGTGCAACAGTCCGCCATATCCTTTTCCGTCATCAACCGCTTCTTACCGACTGTTGAAAATCGTGACGGGGCATTTCCCCACTACTTAAGAATGAGCTCCATCCCGTCTTCCGCCATGTCCAGCACTATCTCATCCCTCCGCCTCAGGAGGTCTTCACCCATGTGGGTAATGATCAACCGTTTGCATCCGAGTTCAGCCTTATGGGCCATCAATGTCCGATAGTCGAGGTGATTCTTCATCTGCTTTTCAAAATAATAACTTTCACAGATGAACAGATCCGCCCCTTCCGCAACCGTTCGCAAGGCGTCGGTCCATTCGGTATCCCCGGAGTAGGCGATGATCTTTCCTCCACACGCGATCCTCAATGCGTAAGAAGGGGCGCCGCTGCCGTGAATCACCCGGACCGGAAAAATCGACGCATCCCCCACCCGTGTGTTTTCACTCTCGGACATTTCTACAGGATCGACTGGGAATTTCCGTTCGATCCGGGATGAGCCGGGATAGAAAACCTCCATCGCCTCCTGCATTCGGCGGGTCAAACCCGGGGGGCCGGCAATGACAAGCGGCCTTACACGGCGACTGATGAGCTGGGCATCAAGGATAAAAAAAGGGATGCCGCCAAAATGGTCCCCATGGAGATGGGAAACCAAGATGGCGTCTATCGCTGCGGAACTGATTCCCGCACGCTTCATTGCAATCAGGGAAGAGGCGCCGCAATCGATAAGGAAACGGTTTTCCCCCGTGTCCACATAGACGCATGCCTGCAGACGTCCTCCGCTGCCGAAATTATCGCCGGTCCCCAGGAAACGGATGCGGATCTTCCCGCTCGTTGCCGCTGAGTCATCCCTATTTTTTGTTTCCATAGTATCCTCATTGTAAAAACAGCCGCTTGCAGAGAGTCATTTTATTCGTCCCGTTTCCTCGTGTTCCCCATTGATGCGCCTGTCGATCCGATCAGAAGTTCAGCTTCTCTCACCGCCCGACGGACGACCGGTTAATTGTTATATTGCTATATAGCGATATCAATCAGTCGTGAAAACCGCAGAGGTCCTCCCGTCGGACGGCTTCGCTCTTCTCAAGCAGTTCTCGAATCCCGGGATCATCGGAAAGCCAATGTTTGAGGTTTCCCAAGAGGCTCGCTGCGTAAGCGCTATGGCTGCCATCGGCCAGGGAATAGTTTACCCAGAGTCCCTCCTTACGACGATCCACAAGACCTGCATCCTCGAGGAGCTTCAAATGCTTGGAAACAGTAGGCTGGGCGATTCCCAGCACGGCCTGGACCTCGCAGACGCACATCACCCGTTTCTGCAGCATTTTGAGAAGCCTTACCCGGTTAGGATCGGACAATGCCTTCATGACCTTGATGAACTCCTTCACAGCCCATCTCCTTATATAGCTTCATGGTAATTTAGTACCAGAACATTCTCTTGTCAAGGAATCTTTGTTGATGTGTCAAGAGCAAATAGAATTGTCCGGTTTTGTAACACATGAATTGTCCGCTTTTCTGTTCCAGAACAAGGGCATCTTTTTGGAGCAGGAGGAGGGCGGCGGACGTGCGCTTCCTCAGACGAT
>Ga0172371_10001141_pt1 | contig 41784 bp, 29 predicted proteins | sample Lak12m_FD_114543 | JGI IMG/M metagenome (GOLD analysis project Ga0172371, IMG submission 114543) | Freshwater microbial communities from Kabuno Bay, South-Kivu, Congo - kab_022012_12m | ecosystem: Environmental > Aquatic > Freshwater > Lake | place: Democratic Republic of the Congo: South-Kivu... | reverse complement strand
TTGAGGATCTTAATGACTTCCAGAATCGCCTCGGTGGCCGCTACCAACAGAGGCACCAATATCTGAGTCCACGCTTTGTTCATACTAAATCTCCTTTCACTTGTTGTTTTGTGATCCGGCTTCTGGCGCACATGGGCAGACGCATGGACGCACTTATTTATCTACCCTTCAATAAATACCCCTCTATGACCCCATCATAGAAGGGGAAGAAGAAAACACAGAAAAGAAGAAGGAGGCGAGCGGGTCGGAGCCTGCTGGAACACGGAGATAGCCGGAAAGCTCAGAACATATGCAGCCTGAACGTCAATGAGTGGGAAAATGCTGGGAAAAGGCCGGAAACATCCTGGGCAGTGCGCCGCAGAGCTTGAAAAACACTGTTGTTCTTCGCGTTCTTTGCTTTAGAAACGCATAAAAGCTGCGCCACAAAAAGATGGTTGGCACAACAAAGAACAGATGGTGTTCTCCGCGTTAGGTCCTTACAAATCAGCTACTCTGCAACCGGACGGCACATGCCAAACTGCATGAAAAAGTTCGTGGATGCTGGACAAAGATCACACTGCCTGTTCAGGAATTGTGCGGTTTTCGGAACGACTCCTCGTGGAATTCCTGTCGATTATCCGCTCCTTTACAGTGGAAACGTGCAAACGAACAGCAGCGATGATCGCGGCGTGTTTCAGTATCGCTGCTCCGTGTCGAAGTCTTTGGGCTCAGGCCACCCAATTTGATCAGGGAGGATCTCCGCCACCTCCAGCAACCAGGGCATTTATGGAGACACGCGATTATGAAAAATGCCACTGGTTCACTGCTGCAATCAAGCATAGATAACGACCTAGCTTGCCAAGATATTTATACTTATTGATCAGTGCTGAATTCCTACCTGAGGAGGGTAATACAATGACGGCGGGAACAAAGTCCATTTTGAAGGTTACGGCAATCGCTGCTGGCAGTGCCATTCTTGGAGCGGCAGTTTCCCAACTTGGCAAGTGCCAGATCGAGAGACTGCGGTATGACGTCAAGAGCGACGCCAAGAAGGATGCCGATGGCAAGGTCATCGAGTATTGGAAGACCTGGACGCCAAACAAGAAGTAGCCTGCAAGGGCTGCTTCTCCCCCTTTGGGGGTTTTTCATTTGGCAGAGTAGTGGCTGGAACCTTTCTCGGAACGCAAATTACTCGGTCACTAGACGCCGTCGCAACCATGGTGCCAATCAAATCTGCGAAATCGATCACTTCGCCGCTGACTGGCAGGCGAGGATAAGAGAAATACCCCATGGATACTGACAAGACAGCCACCCCCCCCCCTTTACCGATTCCCCAAATTAAGTAGGAGTCCCATAAAACTGATCCAGCCCCAGGCGAAATTCCAGAAGTGCGCCAGATCTAAGGATATGATGCATGGGTACTGGATTTTTGGGGCATTCTGCCCTCGTAATGATCCTCATAAAGAGACCCTTTGTTGCCGAGGGGGTGCAAAATCGCCCATTAATCAGAACTTGGAAATCAAATCCGCTGGTGCACGTTCATTCTCACATTGAATGAGGCCTCGCGGACGCAGTCAGTGGTGGACGAAAACCGTCCGGTATTCTATCATGTCGTCTGTCTTACGATGAGTATCAAGGAAATCAACTTGTTCGGCTCACAACGTTACCTGAGGGTGCCTGAGAGTTGGGTCTTGAAGTTTGTAGTTGATTCTTGCCTGATTGTCCGGCCAACCTCTCTGGCAAGAACAAGCTGGGAGACGCCATGGACGAGCCTAAAGATCTGAAGGGACTGGCTGACGAGAAGGACACGAACGCTGAGCGACGGGGCGAGAACGAACCGCGAGATTCGATAGAAGATATCGGGGCAAGTTCAAACGATTCGCAGCAATTGGATGAAAACAAGCGTGTGAAGGAGCTTATCGAGAAGCTTATTCCACTAGTACCATTGGCAATGGCAGCGTTCATTCCCAGCTCTCTCATGATGGGCATGGGGGGGCTACTACCAGGATCATTGAATGCTTTGGTCGGAATGGTTGCAGGAGTGGGCGCCTATCATACATTGAAGAACCTGAGCAAAGGCATTCCGGATCTCGGTGCTCCACGTCTGGAGGACGCCGTGTTTCAAATCCTCCAATCGGATCAGAGTCCTGTAGGGTTCTTCATAAAGGATCTTTCGTACAAGTATGTATACGTGAACTTGGCCATGGCGAAGTTTCTCGGTAGACCAGCTTCAGAAGTCATTGGGCTTACCAATGTCCACCTTTATCCCGAGGAGGATGTGACAGCCTCAACCCGAAGCCTTGAACAGGTGATCGGCGGACAAATGGTTCATCTTCAGCACAACAGGATGGTCGAGGGGGTGCCGACCACTCTGCAGGAAATACTGGTTGCCAAACGCGGCACTGGTTTTGAACCAGTTGGCATATACGGGATTTCCTGGGAAGTTCACGAACCTAGTGAGGCGATAGATCTGTCGGAAATTGACGACAAAGAGTTTCCATCTCTAGCAATGAGGCTGACGCTCAAAGATTGCCTTAGAGTCGCCCGCCTTGAATCGCATGTGTTGCTCACTGGTGAGAGAGGTAGCGGTAAAGACTATCTCGCACGGTACATTCATGATCATTCTCGTAGACGAGACGATGCCTTCGAGCCCATTAACTGCTCAACCCTCAGCGAGAACCTCATGGCTTCCGAACTGTTTGGCCATGTCAGAGGTGCTTTCACTGGAGCAGTTAGTACAAAAAAAGGACTTGTAGAGTTGGCCAAAAACGGAACACTCTTTCTCAACGAGATAGGAGACATGTCACTTAATATACAGCCGAAGCTTCTCAGCTTTCTCGATGATGGCGTGTACAGGCAGGTAGGCGGAAGCCGTACTGAACACTCCAATGCGTGGATCATCGCTGCCACGAATAAAGATCTTGAGGCGGAAGTGAAAGAAGGTCGTTTTCGTATGGACCTTTTTGACCGCTTGAATGTTTTCCGCATCGAGGTGCCCCCTCTGAGACATAGAAAAGAGGACATACCCGTGCTGGCCAAAAAAGTTTTGTCCAAATTGTGTGATACCAAAGGAATCGAGCGCATTCCCGATATCGAGAAACGAGGCTTGGACAGGCTTCTCGGTTATGACTGGCCAGGAAACGTCCGAGAACTTCGAAATGTTTTAGAACGCGCACTCGTAATTTCGGGAGAAGGCCCTATAACGCTTGAGGCCTTGCAGCTGGAAAAACCGGGAAAGCTCGGTCATAGGCCACAAGGACGCCAAAGGCAAGGTAGTGAAGGTGAACCAGAGGCAAACCGAGCAGACACGGCAGAGCTTGCTCGTGCCAAGGACCGTTTTGATCGATTGTCACCAGAGGAACAGAGTATCCATATCAGGAATCTCTTTGTTGATGTATGCGGCCGTAAGGCCGGGTCAGTAACGTACATTGCAGAGGTGCTGGGAACAACCGATGAGACGGTAAGGAAAGCGCTGAAGGCCGCACACGCCGGAGAAGGCGAGAGGAAGAGGCCTAAGAAAAAGGCCTACGAGGAGATGATGCCAAGAATAAGAGAATACCTGAATCGAAACCTCTGAACCAGCGCGTTGCTTACCTAAGTTTCGTGCCACCCGCCCTGTATGACTTCTGTTTCTTAGGACTTATTTCGACTTACGCGATGCCTTCTTGGGACTTATTGCCATTTAACTAGCCTGAATAACCGAACACAAAACATCTATTTCAATTTTCAACTCCTCGTAATCAAAGGATTTAGTTCCTTATTCGATCAGAAGTATCTCCTTGGCTCGAAAATTGCTTTCTGTAAGGTCAAAGGCCAGGACAGCCTGGGAAAATGTCCACTAAATAACTTGTTAATGGAAAGGAGAAAAATATGAGAGAGACAATGGATTGCGAGGCCAATTGGAACCAGGATTCTTTCGAGACGGCATTGTCTGGCACTGTGAAACAATTTAAGGCCGTCTTGGCAAAACTTGACCCCTTGAGTTGCAAGGACAAATGCGGAAACAGTCCTCTTCACCGAGCTGTTTTGTATGGGGCTAGACCCTCCATTATCAGGATGATCATTGATGTCACGGGCCAGGTTGATGTCGCTAACGACAATGGACAGACCCCACTGGCAGTGGCCGCAGCCAATGGCAACACAAAGATTACTGAGATACTTCTTGACGCCGGGGCACAAACAAACGCGGAAGACGATCAAAGTCGAACGCCCCTTATGGAAGCTTCGAACGCAGGGCATGCCGATACAGTAGCGATGCTGATCAAGTATGGGGCGGATGTGAACGCGGCCGACCGGCACCAAGAAACCGGCCTCATGATGGCAGCCGCATGGGGTTATCACAAGGTGGTCCAGACCCTGGTTCAGGCTGGAGCGACCTGCGATTTCCCGAACAAGGATAGATGGACAGCGTTGACATTTGCCAAAGATCTTGGTCACGCCGAAGTCATCAAGATCCTGGAAAAACACTCCAAGGGTAGTGCAGTCCGGGCAGCCTGACAGGGCCAAATCGAAAGCACGCCCCGTGCACGTTTGGCAGCGACTCGGAGCAGGCTCTATCGAAGTGGCTGAACGTCAATGACAGGTCAAGGACGGTCACACCGTGCTTCACATGCATGATCTCACCAACTGAGGCGTTTGGCAAGATGCTTCTAATATCTTGAAACGCTGGTCTGATCATCCCCCCGCTGAGCCTCCCACCTGTCCTTATCCCAACGACTTGATCCCTTTGTCCATGCGTGCCAACTGGCACAGGCCGGTGAGGTACGCCCGAAGACAGGAGTGGATCATTCTGACATGGAGAAGATATGGCAAAGAAACCCGAAGACGAAAAACAAAATGAGATTAAGCAGCTTTTCGATGAACTGAACCGGGGCACCGCCGAAGGAGTGGCGGACCTACTCGCCAAAGGCGTCTCTCCAAATTGCAGGGACGACATGGAGAGAACTCCTCTTATCAAAGCCTCTGAAGCTGGAAAAGCAGACGTGGTACTGGTGCTCCTCGACAACGGGGCCGATGTGAACGCTGTAGACGTTGATGGTGAGACAGCTCTGATGGGTGCCACATACGGCGATCATTTGGACGCGGTCCAGCTCCTAGTGTCACGAGGGGCCGATATGAATATCAGAAACAAGGACGATTCGACTGCGTTGGAGATAGCGCAAGATCTCGACCTTAATGCGGTCGCCACCTACTTGGCGGCACAGGGTGCCAGTCCGGCTAGTCCGAAGACACCGACCGAACCGGATGACGATGAACCAAGTCCAAGCGGTCCGACCGGAGCTTCGGCCTCCGGGGCTATGCTACAGGAACCCGAGTCACACTTCACGCAAGAAGATCGTCCTGGTTCAGCTGCGGCCTCTGCGGGCGCTGCACAAGCGCCATCCTTCAGGGCCACAGTACCCGAAGTCGATTATGCGATTGCAGATAAGATCGCGGCAGGACTTGCCCCGCAGGCCAACGTTCTCGCGACGAACGAAGAGAGAATCGTCTTTGACGCTTTGGACAATAAACAAGTCCGAAACATCAATGAAAAGATCAAGAAAGTTCTGGATAAGGCCGGTTACGAAGTTGGGGACTACGTCATAGATACGGTCTTCAAAGGGAGCTACGTCGCTGTATTGAAACCGAGATCGCAGGAAAACAAAAGGTGGCGGAAGCTCAAGAAACACCCAGATTGGATTATTGACCCACGGCGGTTGACGGAATTGATAGGAGGCTGTGCCGCCAAGCGGCTCTGCCTTGCAGAAGGTATCGATGTTTCGTCGTTCAGTCTCTCCCATTTCATAGAGCTTTACTACGCCAAGGATCTGAAAATGATCCTGGCGTTGGCGGAAGAGGCGAGCACGAACAAATACACAGTCCGTCAGCTTAAAAAGGCCGTAGACGATCTCAGGGAACACAAAGATGATCACGATCCCGGTAAGGAAATCATCAAGACTTTGGATCAAGCGGTTCCAATGCTGGAAGATCCTGATCTCATGGCTCTCTGCACCGACAAGGACCGGGTGCTCGAAGAGTTGAGCAAGGCAGAGCGCAAGAGGATACGAGCGTTGATCAAAAATCGAAAACCCGCCTTGGACGAGTGGAAAAACCTCATGGGTACCCTTGAGGGAATACTTTTAGATTTGGAAGATGAATAGTCCGTCAGTATCACATTAATTAAATTCATGTAATCCCCGGACGTCCGGTGAATTTTTGACGTACAAACTGGCGAGTAGTTGGGTTGAGAATAGTAAATATTATCTATACGTTGTTAACACAAACGCATATTGCAGTCGTCTTTTACCATTCAAGGCGGCAAAAAAAGGAAAAAAAATGAAGCGCAATCATGACAGCGAGAGCGGAGTTGCAAAAGAAAATGCCACAATGCACGTCTTTCGGTGTCCCGTCTGCGGCGGCCACCAACTTTCGGTAGTTTTCGAGATCTACGGGATGCGAGATATAGTTGGTGTCACGGCTGACGACAACATTCTTTTCGGAGGAATTGACTTGCAAGGAGAGGATTACGGAATGTGCAAGTGCCCAGACTGTGAATGGGAAGGCGAATTCTATCGCGACCATGATGGAAAACGCAGCTTCCATACGCATTTGGTCGTGACAAGATTGCTACGATTTACCTGCGCCAAGTGCGGCGGCCACGAGCTGCGACGGCTCAGGCAAGGTCACGTTACATCGTATCTAGTTTCAGCGGTATACCATGATCCCACTGATGGTACCGAAAAAGTGGCTGTTGACATGTTGGAACGCGAGGATGACGGAGGTCAGTTTGGCTACGGTTGCGGGAGTTGTCACCGAGCTATTACTGACGAGGCGGATGCTCCTATAACCAAAGAGGGCGACTTGATCGCGTGGCTCAAGACTCACCAGTAACCGACGCTGCTGCACGGGGAGGGGCTTGCTCTGCGGGTCCTTCCCCGGCCGGATCATAAAAAAGATGCGTGCGAAGAGAAAGACTTAGGCGAAGACGGAAGCGGATACCGTAATGAGTCAACCCATATTGCCCAGACTGATAAGACTCCGCGATGCACCAGGGTACCTTGGCATGGACGTCAACCGCTTTAACGCCGAAGTTCGGCCATATTTGATTGAAATTCCAATTGGTAAGCAGGGAGTGGCCTTTGACCGTCTTGACCTGGACGCGTGGGTCGATCAATATAGGGACCGCAACGGGCGTCCTGGTAAGGCACGGAAAGGAGGACAATCTTGGGACGCAAAGTGCCACCGGGACTCTATAGGAGAGGTGAGATCTGGCACCTCCAGAAGAGATTCGGGGGTCGCAGAATTCGAGAAAGCACTGGCACGAGCGACCTCACAGAAGCGGAAAAGTACCTAGTTCATCGCATGGAAGGAATCCGACAAGAGGAAGTCTATGGGGTTCCTCGCAAGCGGATATTCCGTGAAGCGGAAACCAAGTACTTGAACGAGGCTGAGAAAATCACTCTGGCAAAGGATGCATGGTCTCTCAAAAGAATCGACGCGTTCATTGGAGATTTGCCCCTGGATAGCATTCACATGGGCACGCTTCGCCCCTACATCGAACATGGGCGTCGGAAGGGCTGGAAGAATAGGACAATAAATATGCCTCTTGAAGTCGTGAGAAGAATCTTGAACTTGGCGGCTGGAGAATGGATCGATGAAACGGGCCAGACTTGGCTCAGGTCAGCCCCCAAGATTAGGCTGCTGACAAGATCCGACGCACGAGAGCCCTATCCTTTGAGCTGGGAAGAGCAGGAGAGAATGTTCGATGCGTTGCCGGAACACTTGAGGCGTATGTGTCTCTTTTCGGTAAACACCGGGCTACGGAATGGCGAGATATGCGGCCTGCGCTGGGATTGGGAGGTCCCCATTCCGCCGTTGGCCACAAGTGTTTTCGTCATCCCAAAAGAACACGTGAAGAATCGTGAAGATCGACTGGTCGTGCTCAACCATTTTGCGGAAGACATCGTCAGACTGCAACGTGGGCTAAGTTCAGAATGGGTGTTCACCTATAAAGGTGCTCCCCTCAAAACCATGAACACCACAGCTTGGAAGAAGGCACGGGAACGGGTAGGACTCAAGCATGTCCGCATTCACGACCTTCGGCACACGTGGGGAAGGAGGTTAAGGTCAGCCGGTGTGTCGTTTGAAGACCGACAAGACCTGTTGGGACACAAGTCAGGCCGGATAACGACTCACTATTCCATGCCCGAGTTGGAGAACTTAATCGAGGCAGCGAACAAGGTGTGTCACAAGGATGGACACAAAATGGCCACAATGGTGGTGCTGAGAAAGAAAATCCCACTGCGGCTTGTTTCTAACCGAGCGGGATGATGTGTCTTTTTTGGCTCCCCGAGTAGGACTCGAACCTACAACCTAGTGGTTAACAGCCACCCGCTCTGCCGATTGAGCTATCGGGGAACTGAGCCAAACTTGTTGAGACCATCAGCGACTTGGGGTCTGCGCCAATGGACAATCATTTATACTGAATTATCAGAATTATCTTGTCAACCTCGAAATTGAAATTGTCGTCAACCATTAAGTAATGGCGTACCATTTCGGATCAAAGGAAGAGCCATTTGTACCCTTGCTGATAAAGGTAAAACCAATGAACTCCTCCCTCCCAAATCAGGAGGACATACACGGCGACGAGGCCGAACAGGATAGCGGTAACAGCGGTTCTTGTAACAACTCTTAATTCAACTGCCCCTTTTCTTTGAATCCACCAACGGCAAATCATGTCACAAAACCCCATTTGAAGTAGCGCAAGCGAAAGGAACAGGAGAACCTGACTGTTCAAACCGTAATATAGAGACTCCCCTACAGTAAAGAACTTGCTGACTCTGATAATTTCCGTTACAGACCATAATATCGGCGTAAACAGACACGCGATCACTTTCTCCACAGGTTTCGCTTCCATGAAAAAAGCCACGGGATAGACGATTAGGGAGCCGCCCATAAGAACAAACAGGTACACAAGACCGGCCACAAAAGCCACTTCCTGATGTATGGCTTCGTTGTCTATCAGGCGAGATGAGTGGTAGATCACATGGGCGCCCAAAAGCGCCAGCGCGGCCATCGCCGTTGGAAACAAGAATCTTGTTACAAGACTCGCTCTTTGCATGGATTGGTCTCTAGTCATTTTGAGGCGTCAGCTCGGGTTCATCATGAGCTTTTGGCATTGGGCCATCAAGGCTTCTTCCCTTTCTTCAGGTCTTCCAACGCCTTCTTCAGTTCGGGCAGCGCTCGCAGCTCCTCATCAGTATTGATGAGGTTGCGCTCCTGACGGGGATCGTTCGCCAAGTTGTAAATTTCCGGGGTTTTCCTGCCGGCGTATTCGATGTACACATGAGTCCGGGTTCTCACCGCGTTAATCCCCGGCACATTGTACGGAAAGTCCTTGAAATATTCATAAAGCCAGGCTTTCCTGCCCTCAGACGACTCGGACTTCAATATGGGCACGAAGCTTTCGCCCTGCATATTTTCGGGCGCCGGGAGCCCCGCTACTTCCAGCAGGCTTGGGGCGAGGTCTATATTGAGGATCGTTTGGTTCGCTCGTCTGCCCGGATCTTTGATAAGCCAAGGACAACGAACAATGAACGGAATGCGGATGGACTCCTCATAAGCCCAGCGTTTGTCCACCAGGCGATGTTCTCCCCAGAAATACCCATTGTCTCCGGCATAGACCACAATGGTGTTTTCAGCAAGCCCTAAGTCATCGAGCTTCTCCAAGAAACGCCCTACGTTTCTGTCCACATCCACGACCACCCGACAGTAATTCTTATAGTGTCGATCCAGAATGCCGAACGTGCCGGCAAACACCCCTCCGTCCATAGTGGTTACCCAGGCGTCGGATTCCTTGGGATATGAAACCTTTACGTCTGCATATAAGTCGGCCAAGTCCTTGGGGGGGCTCCAATCGTGGTGCACCGCTTTATGGGATAGGTACAGGCAAAACGGGTTCTCACGCTTCCGGGCTACGAACTCAATGGCCAAGTCGGTCAATTCTTCAGTTATGTACGGTTTGCGCGAAGGAGTCTCAATCCCGTTGACGATCAGGGGGCAGTTCCAATATCTACCCTGACCTCCTTGGATCGTGAAGGTCACGAACAAGTCCACTCCCCGCAGTTTAGGCAACCTACCAGGCATATGCCACTTTCCGATGAACGCGGTGTCGTAACCCGCCTTCTTGAACAACTCCGGAAATGTGACGTTATCATCTCTCCAGGGCGTAAGATTGTTTTGCACGCCGTGTGTGTGGGCATAGAGACCGGTGAGAAAACTTGCTCTACTTGGGCTACACAGTGCAGACGTAACAAACGCGTTTGAAAAAAGTACTCCCTGCGACGCCAATCGATCAAGACTCGGCGTCTTTACAAAGGGATGGCCCGCGCAACTCATGAAGTCCCAGCGATGATCATCGGTGAGTATGAAGACTATGTTAGGTTTTTTTGTATCGCCCGCGTCCGATGGTGGGTAATTTCCCAACGAAATTCCTATGAGGGCCAACACGACAGCGCACAATTTCACTGCTCGTGAGGTAAGAACCGAAATAGCGTGTTCACTGCAACAGCCTTTGTTCAACGGCGAATATGTCTGACGATCCATTCGAAAAGCCTCGGCCCTTTCCAGGAAATCATACTACGCCTGCGTCTCGACTCTCACTTTCAAAAGATGAGGAAGCGCTATTAACCCAGGTGAATTCGTTACGCGGGACCGCTCAATCGCCTTTGTCCCGCAGCGATTTTGAACACCCCGGCGCTAAACTAACTTATTTTCGGCGGCGTCGAGCCTTCCTTTTTGCAGGCGGAGGAGGTCCAATATAGTCCTGCGGCCCCGGGTAACAGAATGCGGAGTGGGGCATGGGCGCCCCGCCGTAAAATGCGCCACGGCCGTAAGTGAACGACCATTGGGCCATTTCAGAATAGCGTACGCCGTCCAGCATAGGTTCCGGCCACGTCCGGCCCTGAGCGTAAACCGGGACATCAGTGAAAATGAGAATCGCCGCCGACGCGAGGATGACTGTCAACCACTCCAATATTAATAAAGGCATTCGCATAGGAATTCCTTCCATTTTTGGCGCTGGACGCCAAGGATTTGCCAGGCAAGAGGCATTCTACCCCAACTATTCAGATGCGTCAGCCAAAAAGAGATTTTGAGGTCAAGAAAGTGATGCCGAAAATGAACCGCATTTTACAATTCTTTTACAAATGTTTTACCCCTCCATGACAACTCCCTTCTCCGTTCATGTTCCAATGTTCTTAGACGCGGCACGCGAAAGCCATGGCGATCTAAGACACTATTGAGGTTGAGCTTGTTTACAGTTCAAAAAGTCCGGTTAAGAGGACAACCACTTCCAAGGAGATTTGTCATGAATGCCAAGATCAAAAAGATGCATACAAACAGGGTCATTTTGGCGGTGGCCATAATTGGCGTTTTATGTATTTTTCAGCTTGATGCAGTTTCGCTGCAAGCAGCAAGCGGAATATCCGCGGTAAGGCTCATAGTCGAAACGGACAGATCAGTCCTCCAAGCAAATGAACCACAAAGGATAATTGCCAAGGTGACCCTGAAGTCCACCAAGCTGCCGGCAAATTCGGAGCGTTCCCCGGTAAACCTCTCCGTTGTGCTTGACAGGTCAGGCTCCATGGCCGGAGAGAAGATCGTCAAAGCCAAGGAAGCAGCCATCGAAGCGGTGAAGCGGTTGAATTCAACGGACGTGTTTTCGCTGGTGGCATATAACCATTCGATCCTGACAGTATTCCCCGCGGCGCATGTAAGGGACATCGAGACGATCACGACTAAAATCAAGGGCATTGAGGCCTGCGGGAACACGGCCCTTTTCGGAGGCGTGACCCAGGGGGCGACTGAAATCAGGAAGCACGTTGAAGACAAGTACGTTCATCGTATCATTCTTATGTCGGACGGCCTCGCCAACGTCGGGCCGAGCACTCCCGATGAGCTAGGTCGCCTAGGCGCATCGTTGCTCAAGGAGGGCATCTCGGTGACGACCGTCGGCGTTGGGGTGGATTACAACGAGGATCTCATGACCAAACTTTCTCGGAATAGTGATGGGAACTCCTATTTCGTGGAGTCGAGTAAGGACCTGTCGAGGATATTTGCAGCCGAGCTGGGCGACGTCCTGAATGTCACAGCCAAGAATGTGCGTTTTGATGTGGAGTGCCCTGAAGGAGTGAGGCCGGTCTCTATCATAGGGCGAGAAGGCAGGATAAACGGTCAAAGAGTAGAGCTTAGGCTGAATCAGCTCTACGGAGGTCAGGAGAAATATGCTCTTCTGGAACTGGACGTCTCTGGTAAACCCGCCAATAAATCTCTCGAAGTCGCAATCGCGAGCGTCCGCTTCGATGACCCTCTAGCGGGTCGGTCGAAAACAGTGAAGGGAGTCGCCGTAGTCAAATTCAGTCGTGATAAGGTCGAGATTGAGAGATCCGTGAGCGCTTCCGTCACCACCGCCTACGAGATGACTCTGAGCGCCTTGACCCAAGAGAAAGCGATTCTCCTGGCCGATACAGGAAATACAAAAGAGGCGATCGAAGCTCTGAAGAAATCCGCGTCACGGCTGCGATCAGTCGGTAAGCTGTATGGGGACCGGAAGGCCTTGAAGAAGGCCGATGAATTGACCGCCGGGGCACAGGGTATCGAGACCAGGGGCTATGTGCAACAAATCCGAAAGGGGCTGCGGACAGACGCGTACCAGCAAATGCAGCAGCAGTCTTACCCTCAAAAGTTTCAGTTTACGCATCCGGCGAAGAGTCCTGAGCGCCAACACGATTTCCGGTCCACAACGCCTCAGTCGGTTCAGACGCAGGAGAGTCTTCGCATTATGCAGCAACAGCAGCAACAACATTCTATTCAACCTGTGCGGCCAGAGCGGAATCTTCGGTTGATCGAGGGACGATAGATTCCTCGGCCGCATAAGGGACAACGTGACGTTCTGGCCCGGCTCGTCCCGGAAGGAAGAGAAGACAATAGCCTGGCGATTTAAGAGCTGTCTCAGAATTACAGCCTGGCGGATTCATAAGGTAGGGGCGCTTCGAGAAGCGCCCTAATTCCGGGCGGTTCACGAACCGCCCCTACAAAAGGGTATCCTGGAACATGGATTCCGAGACAGTGATCGGTAAGGTGCGCATGTCCGCACTATTTTTTGTGCCTGTAAGGCGCGTCGCAACACTTATTTGAATGCCCCGCACCTTGGCGCCTTGGAAGTTGGTCTCCCCAAATGGATTTACCGCAGATAAAATCCACAATCGGTGATAATATCGGGTCAGCTGAGCCGAGCGACCAAACGGCTAGTCCCCCGAAAGATCATGAACAAGCGATCCGTCTTTCTGTATTGGGCACTTCTTCTAATACCCACAGTCCTCATCGGAGTGGCAGGCACAAGACTGCTTTTAAGCGAACGAGAGCGCTGGGACCAGATGGAGCGTGCATCGGCGCAGGAACGAGCTCGGGGCATCGCGCAGATAATCGGGGTTACCGTCGAGGGGCTCGAGCGCGAAATTACCGACGGCTTGCTTGTCGTTCCAAAGGCAACGCTACTCGACAGCCTGCTTTTGTGGGAAACGGAAAACCCGACCATCCGAAATGTCTTCGTCTGGCTGCCAGGAATCGGCTTGCAGTATCCGACCAGGGGAAAACAGGCTTCATTGGAGCAAATGCGTTTCATCGCTCGGTATCAGACTCTTTTCGCGGCTAGGGGGGCCTGGCTTCCCCTGGACTCAGGCGTTCTCACCGATTTGTCGAGATCCACGAAAACCGGTAAGACGTCGTCGTTCCCTCAGCAGACTTATGACACGCGAAGGCTGCAAAGAGCGCCTTCAAAGTTGCAGCAGCGACAGTCGGCTCAAATGGGGCAATCCGTAACACAAGCAAAAGCAGGCTGGATGCCTTGGTTTACCGACAACAGGCTTCATCTTCTTGGTTGGGCGCAACGCGACCCTTCCGACGTTGTTGTCGGGGTCGAGTTGGAGACAATTGCGCTTGTGTCCCAACTTATAGAGAAATTCCCCCGGGACGAGACAGCCGGAATCATATATGCGCTCGTCGATGACGCAGGCGCCCTGATCCATCAGCTTGGGCGTTCGCCGATTCAACCGACCATGGCCCCTGCGCTGGAGATCTCACTTGCGCCGCATCTTCCCCACTGGCGAGTGGCTGTGTACCTCGAACCTCAGACTGTCGGCCTTCGATCGAGCAATGCTTTCGTCGTTCTTGCGGGCTTGTTATTGGCAACCTTGATTGTGGCCATTCTGCTTGGAGGAGCGCTGCTGACTCGCCAGGCGTATTCTCATTGGCAGGACGCGCAGCAGAAGAGCTCATTTGTGTCTAACGTCTCCCACGAGCTTAAAACCCCGCTTACTACGATTCGCATGTATGCAGAGCTTCTGAATGAAGGCACAATTAAAGATTCAGCGAAGAAAAGACAATACCTTCAGGTAATAGTCTCCGAGGCCGAACGCCTGACCAGATTGGTAAATAACGTACTAGGCTTCAGCCGTCTTGAACAAGGGCGTATGAAGTACCGCATCCAGGATTTCGATGTGGTCGATTTCGTTCACTCGTTTCTGAACGTCAATGAAATGCGGGTTCGTGAAGCCGGGATGTTTCTTCACCCGCGAATTCCGCGGCATTCATTGTTAGTCAGAGTTGACCGCGATGCCTTGGAACAAACCTTTCTCAACATCCTGGACAACGCAATCAAGTACGCCGCTGACGGGGGCTCTTTGGAAATAGCGGTTTCCGTCAATGGTCCTATGTGTGAAATACGCTTCTTGGATCGCGGCCCAGGAATTCCGGAGTCGCAACGAGACAAAATTTTCGAGAAGTTCCAGAGGGTAGACGACGCGCTCACCGCGGGGAAAGTTGGAACAGGCTTGGGCCTCACGATCGGACGATACATGATGAGAGACCTTAAAGGGGATCTCGTGTTCGAACCGCGAGAATCCGGAGGGAGCTGTTTTGTCGTGTCCATGCCACTAGCAAGCGCCCGAAATCCTGAGTAGGGTCGAAGTGGGAGCAAATATCCATGGCTGAGCGTCGTATCCTTATTGCTGAAGACGACAGGCACATATTGGCCGGATTGATAGATGCCTTGGAGAGCGAAGGATATCAAATCACTGCGGCCGTTGACGGCGAAGAGGCTGCCTCTCTTTTTGAAAGGGAGAGTTTCGACCTGGTCATACTAGATGTCATGATGCCGGGAAGAAGCGGGTATGATGTCTGCAAACAAATCCGGGCCGTGGATCAGGACCTTCCGATAATGATCCTTACGGCCAAGGGTGAGGAAATTGATAAGGTGGTAGGTTTCGAACTCGGCGCGGATGATTACGTCACTAAACCCTTTGGCGTGAGAGAGCTTCTCGCTAGAATCTCGGCGCTTTTGAGGAGATCGCAACGGAACAACAGAGCCGAACTGAAACATAGCGGCGCGCCGGACCGGTTCATTATTGGGCGGGCGTGTGTTGACACCCTCCAATTCAAATTGAGAGCCGGAGATTCGACTTTTGATCTCACAGCCCGCGAACTAAAGCTCTTGCAGGTTTTCTATGAGAATCCCAACAAGGTTTTGAGTCGAGAACGCCTGCTCGACGAAGTGTGGGGAGCCACTTATTACGGGACAACACGAACTCTGGACCAACATATTGCGCAACTGAGGAAGAAAGTCGAATTCGACAAATCGAAGCCTTCGGTAATCACAACAGTTCACGGGGTAGGATACAGGTATGAATCGGGATAGAGGCCACAAGGTCTTCGCCATCAGCTTAGAATCTACGAGACAGGTCGCGGCGCCATCCTAATTTGGCTGTTAATCACCATCTTGTCTGTAACTTCCGTAGGACCCAATCTCGCTTCGAGCTTCTTCACCGACTCCTCGCCAAGAACCGAATCTTGAGGGAATTGTCCTAACGAAGTAACCCTTTAGCCGGGCGGCATTTTTAAGTCATTTAAATTGTCGCCTGAAGCATATTATAATGATCATCATCGATGGAATAGTGGCTGGGGAGCGATGAACACGTCTGCAAGAACTTCGGAACACGAAAATCCGCGCCGCGCGATGTGCGGCATCTGCCCGGCTGGATGCTGGGTCAAGGTAGCCTACGATTCGGAGGGAAGGATCTGTGAGGTTAATCCCGATTCTGATTCGGAATTGGGAATGATCTGCAAACTGGGGAAAAGTTCGCCGCAAATAGTCTATTCACCGGATCGGCTGCGCTATCCACAGCTCAGGACAGGTCCCAAAGGCACATACGAATTTGAGCGCATATCCTGGGATCAAGCCTTCGATATAATTGTCGGCAAGCTCCAGGCCATCAAGGATACCTATGGGCCGGAAGCCGCGGCCATATACACCGGCAGAGGCAGCTTTGAGCTAGCGGAATGTGATGTGTTTCAACCTCAAGGAGTGGCGGTCTCGTCCGCATCCAGCGTGCTCTTCCCCTTCGGATCGCCCAACACTCTCGGAGTCGGAGCGCTCTGCTACGTATCGTTCGCCATGATTGCCCCTCACGTAACCATGGGAGGCATGATGATCAACATGTTCTCCGACCTGGAGAACGCGGACTTGATCGTCGTATGGGGCGCTAATCCCGCCACCGACTGCCCACCGCTGGATTTCTCCCGCATTTTGAAAGCACGCAAGCGGGGCGCCGAAGTCGTAGTAATTGACCCGCGACGCACAGGGACCGCCGTGGCGGCAGAAGCAGAGTGGGTCCCCATCAGGCCCGGCACGGACGGCGCTCTGGCCCTTGGAATGTGCCAGGTTTTGATAGAAGAAGAGCTGTATGACGAACGCTTTGTGAAAGGCTGGACGCACGGCTTTGACGACTTCGCGAGGTACTGTCAGCACTTTCGGCCGGAGGTGGTGGAGACCATCACTCGTGTTCCAGCGGAAATTGTCCGGCGGCTGGCCGGACGCATAGCCTCTGCAAGGGGAGCGTCGCCGGTCATGTACAGCGGTCTGGAATACAGCGACAGTGGAGTCCAGGCTATTCGAGCCACAATGGTACTATGGGCGTTGGCGGGGCAGCTTGATGTTCCCGGCGGCCGTTGTTTCTCCATGCGGCAGAACCGATTCCCGGAGAACCGTAAAGGTCACGTGCCCAATCCTGATGTTCGAAAAGCGCTCGGTCGCGATCGATTTCCCGCATACAGCGCTTACCGTGGGGAATCTCATGCCATATGTCTGCCGGACGCGGTATTGCACGGCAAGCCGTACCCCATCAAGTCGCTTATCATTGAAGGCGGTTCCATCATAACTGCGTGGCCCCAGCCCGATGTCTGGCGTCAAACTCTTGGGTCTCTTGATTTCCTTGTATGCATAGACCGCTTTTTAACTGCTGACGCCGCGTATGCCGATCTCGTTCTCCCTGCGACTACATATTACGAAATCGAATCCTACATGACTTACGGCCCACTTTTCAGAATCCGGGAGCGCGTCATCGAACCCGTGGGTGAGGCTCGACACGGCTTTTTCATTCTGGCCGAACTGGCCCAGCGCTTGGGTTACGGCCATCTTTATCCTCAGACTGAGGAAGCCCTGCTCAGGCATGCGCTGAGGCCATCGGGATTCACTCTCGAAGAGGTCCGAGCCGCCGGGGGTCTGGTCCGGATTCCCACAGTGATGATGGAATACAAAAAATGGGAAAAAGGCGCCCTGCGAGCTGACGGCAGGCCGGGTTTCGAAACCCCGACGGGGAAATTTGAGATTGCCTCCACCATTCTGGACGAGCACGGTCACGACCCGCTCCCTGTGTACACTGAACCAAAAGAGGGCCCGCTGGCCGAACCCGAATTGGCAAAACGGTTTCCTCTGGTCTTTAACTCAGGCTCAAGGATGACAACTGATTTCCGGTCCCAGTTTCATAATGTGCCGGATCTGATGAAGGAGCGGCCTGAGCCGACCGTCAGGATGAATCGCCAGGACGCCGTGGCTCGGGACATTGCCGCGGGCGATCTCGTCGAAGTGGTCAGTCCGCGAGGTCGCGTCGCGTTCAGAGCCCTCGTGAGCGATGACATTATGCAGGGTGTCATTGACGCGGACATGGGCGGAGGAGGCCCTGTTGGACCTCAGGCATGGCAGGACTGCAATGTGAACAATTTGACCGACCTCCAAAGGTATGACCCGATTTCCGGTTTCCCTGTTTATAAGGCCCTCTTATGCGATGTGGTGAAAATCGGCAGCCGAACGGCGGCGACAAGAGACTCCTCTTTCAATGAATTTCAGCCTGCGATAGCCTTGAAAGACGTATCCGAAACAATTTCATCGAAAAAGCTCATCTATCTGGATCATAACGCCACCACACCGGTAGACCCGGAGGTTGCGAAAACCGTAATCCAATGCACGGAACAATGCTTTGGTAATGCCTCCAGCATTCACGCTCCCGGCAATGAGGCTCGATTAATCATTGAATCGGCTCGGCGGCAAGTCGCTCAGTTAATTAATTGCACGGCCAGGAGAATTATATTCGCGAGCGGAGGCTCAGAGTCGGACAACTTCGCTATCAAAGGAGTCGCGTTCGCACAGAGAGCTTGTGGCAACCACATTATTACTACGACCATAGAGCATCCGGCAGTGTTGAACGCCTGCAACTGGCTGGAGGAACAAGGGTTTCGCGTTACGAAACTGCCGGTCAATCGCGAAGGGTTGATCGAAGTCGCCGATCTGCTGGCGGCCTTGGCGCCCGGCACCATATTGGTAAGTATCATGGCCGCGAACAACGAAACAGGAGCCATACAGCCAATTACAGAATTGACGGAGGTCGCTCACTCCGGCGGGGCGCTATTCCACACGGACGCGGTCCAGGCAACAGGCAAGATTCCTATTGATGTTCAACAATGGGGAGTAGACCTTCTGACGCTGTCGGGCCACAAGATTTACGGTCCCAAAGGAGTCGGGGCTTTGTACATTCGTCAGGGAGTCGCGCTGGACCCGCTTATACACGGCGGGAAACAGGAGCACGGATTGCGAGCCGGAACAGAAAACAGCGCGGCTATCGCTGGGCTGGGTAAGGCCGCTCAACTGGCGATCCAGCGCCTATCAGAAATGAGCAGGATTCGCTATTTGCGGGATCGCTTGGAGCAAGGAATACGAAGAATTGTCCCCGACGCAAAACGTAATGGCCCTGCGGAAGAGCGGCTTCCAAACACCTTAAACATAACCTTGCCCGGAATGCGAGGGGAATCGGTCGTTCTCACCCTGGATCAAAAAGGGGTGGCTCTCTCGTCAGGCTCTGCCTGCCGGGCCGGCGCTCCGGAGCCGTCTCATGCCCTGCTTGCGATGGGACTGTCTTCTGAGGACGCCCATTGTGCGCTCCGCTTCTCGCTGGGGATGAGCAACACCGAAGAAGAGATAGATCGCACAATCAGCCTGATGGAACAAATGATCAATGACACCGCAGCGGGTGTTCGTTTTGTGCCGTGTCGTTGACGGAAATGTGAACTGAGAAATTGTTGCTGATTCAATTATCCAAAATTGTAGCGGTCGAAAGGAAGGTAGTGTTATGCGTGCACATTCTGCGGTGGCCGGACTTCCAGTCCGGAATTGGTTAATAAAAGACGCTGGCGATGGCATTGCTGATGATGTCTTTAAGGGCCTCACAGCCGTTAGGAAGTATATACCAAGCAAATATTTCTATGACGCGCGCGGATCACAGCTCTTTGAGGCCATTTGCCGCCTTCCGGAATATTATCCGACGAGAACCGAACTGCAAATATTGCATGCTCATGCTGCGGACATAACAAAAGAGTTCCCGCGGGGGAATCTTGTGGAATTGGGCTCGGGTTCTCACAGAAAAATATGCATCCTGCTCGATGCGCTGGGGCCGGAGCGTCGGTCGGGCGTGACGTACATGCCGGTGGACGTCAGTCAGGCGGCGTTGTTGGAATCGGCTGAAGAGCTTAAGCTCGTGTATCCGGAACTCGAAATAAAATGCGTCGTGGCGGATTTCACTGGAGATCTCCACAGGGTTCCGTCGAATCGCCCCAAACTAGTTCTGTTTTTCGGAAGCACCATTGGTAACCTCGACGAGCTGGAGAGCAGGTCGTTTCTTCGGAGGGTGGCGAGAATTCTCAATTCCGGCGACCGCTTTCTCCTCGGACTGGACATGCTCAAACCAACGCATATTCTCGAGGCGGCTTACAACGATTCTCGAAATGTGACCGCTGAGTTCAACAAGAATATACTGCTTGTCCTGAATCGAAAGCTACAAGCCAACTTCAGAACCGACGATTTTGACCACGTGGCCTTCTTCAATAAGAACGTCGATAGGGTGGAAATGCATCTTCGGGCCCGACGCAAGATTCGAGTCGATATCAGGCGCCTCGAGCTTTCCTTTGCGCTGGAGCGAGGAGAGACCATTCGTACAGAAATTTGCCGGAAATTCAGCCGCGCGAGAGCGGAAAAGATGATCAGTGACGCGGGGCTCGAGGCAACGCGATGGTACTCCGATCCGAAGAACTGGTTCTCGATTGCTGAAATCGTCCTCCAGCAATCGTTCAATCGTAGCCTAAATTCAGATTCAACGTTCCGCACTTGGCCGTAAATTGAATCTGCCGTAATTCGAAGTTTTTTTTCCGCCGTTGACTGTAATCAGTTATATTAGCCGCAATTTGTTTCAACCGGCCACATGAACGTCTATTGTAGTTCCGGGCTACTTTGTAACTCTTTCGCCAGAAGCCGCTTGTCAAATAAGGAGGGAGCTATGATCAAGAAAATTTTGTTTGCTCTGCTCATAGTCGTCGTCGTGATCGTCGGCTACTTTGCCTTTTGGCCGGTTCCGATTGAGCCATGCGCCTGGATGGCGCCGCCCGATCCGGGCTATACGGGCAAATTTGCAGTGAATGAGCGACTCAAGGGGCTCGAGTTGCTCAAAATAGCCGACTGTCACGGGCCCGAAGCCGTCGCGATTGACGATCAGGGGCGTATTTATGCCACGAGCCACGAAGGTTTTGTCGTGCGACTGCACGCCGACGGGTCCCAGCCGGAAAAGTGGGCCAACACCAAAGGTCGGCCTTTAGGGATTGATTTTGATGGCAAAGGCAATCTGATAGTTGCGGATGCCTTCCGAGGACTTTTGTCCATTGCTCCTGACGGGTCTGTTACTGAGCTTGCCACCGTCGCGGACGGTATTCCCATACGGTATGCCGATGATGTAGCGGTGGCTGCAGATGGTAAGATCTATTTCTCGGACGCGTCCACCAAGTTCAGCGCCAAAGATTTTGGCGGAACTATGGAGGGAAGTCTGCTCGACATTATGGAGCATGGAGGGCACGGACGGCTTCTCTGTTACGATCCGGCCACACGCAAAACCAACACTCTCATGCGCGGCCTGAACTTTGCCAATGGCGTTGCGGTTAGTCATGACCAGACATATGTGTTGATCAATGAAACAGGCAATTATCGCGTAGTGCGATACTGGCTGGCTGGACCGAAGAAAGGGAGTTCCGAACCTCTAATTGAAGGATTGCCCGCCTTCCCGGACAATATAACAAGAGGGCTGGACGGCCGATTCTGGGTGGCGCTGATCTCGCCCCGTAACAAACTTGTCGATTCCCTCTGCGATAAACCGTTTCTCCGAAAGGTGATTCAGCGGATGCCGCAATTCATGAGACCAAAAGCCGTCGCGTACGGACACATAATTGCAATAGATGGTAACGGGAAAGTGTTGCTGGACTTGCAGGACCCAAACACGCCATATCCTCAGAATACAAGCGTGCGGGAGACCAAAGATTTTCTGTACATCGGCAGCCTCATCGCGCCCGCGCTTGCTCGTTTGCCCAAGGCCAAGGTGGGCCTCTAGTAGCGTGCCGGAGATTCCGGGGGGCTCCTTCTTGCAAGAAAACCGCCCCCCGGATCCCTCATAGCCTCCCTACCGCTACCCGTCTGACAGACTCTGTAGCGCCATAGGCAAGGTAGCCTATTTGTGTTCGAAAGGGCCTGTCCAACAATCCGAATAAAACAATCGTGTACAGCGAAATTGCCATGACGGCTAACCGTGAACATATTTTGGATGAATTGCTGATTTGGTCGGCCGAAGATCCGACGGATGTGGAGGATGAGATCATGAGAGCGCCAGTGCGTTTTACAATATTTGCTGTTGTATCAGTTGTCGCGATTGGTCAGGTCGCGTTGTGGCTTTTCCCGGCGGTGGTCCAGGCTCAGGACAATTACGGCGCCATTGCGTATTCTTCTTCTACCGGGCGGTACGGCTACTCGTACGATTGGGGGAGCCGAGCGGAAGCTGAAGACTATGCGAGATCACAATGTGGAAGGAGTGATTGCGCTGTGAAGGTCTGGTTCAAGAATGCGTGCGGAGCGCTCGCTGTAGGCCGACGCGGCGCGCTCGGATGGGGCTGGGCCGGATCAAGGGGGCAAGCGGAGGGCCGCGCTTTGAGTGAGTGTCAGGCAAGAGCCTCGGGGTGTAACATACGCTCGTGGGCATGCACAACCCGCTGACAGCCTTGTGTCGTAATACAAACAGAAGTGGCGAGCGGCGCTTTGGACCGCGGCCGGATAATCGACCGGAATAATTACTGGTGGCGAAGAAGTTTGTCACGTCACCAGTGAATCCTGTATGGCTACAATTCGAATTGCCAATCCAAGTCTTGCCCAGCTATAATTCATTACAACCGGCCCACGCCAAATCTATCTCGGTACAGCGGTTCAGGGGGCTGTTGATCGGCGATTTCCTTCAGTCATTTTCAATTCTAACAGGAGGTGTTCACAGTGGATTCGAAGCCAACACCCAAAATTCAACCCATTGAAAGCACTCGCACTGACATAAGTATCGAGGCGATCAAAAAGTCCATTGCCGAACACCTGTTCTTAACCCAGGGAAGGACTATCGAGATCGCCACAAAAAACGATTTCTACATGTCCGTTGCGTACGCGATTCGTGATCGTCTTTTGTATCGATGGTTTCTTGCGATCCAGACAATGCGGCGTAAAGAAGTGAAGGGTGTCGCTTACCTGTCCGCTGAGTTTCTGATCGGTCCGCAACTGGAAAACAATCTCATGAGCCTTGGCATCTATGATCAGGTCAAGGAAGCCTTTGAGGATGCAGGTTATGATTTAACCGCGCTGATCGAGTACGAACAGGAGCCCGGCCTGGGAAACGGAGGTCTGGGAAGACTGGCCGCATGTTTCATGGATTCTCTGGCAACCATGGAAGTTCCGGCGATTGGTTATGGAATTCGCTACGAATTCGGCATCTTCGACCAAGAAATATCCAATGGATGGCAGGTGGAAGTCACCGACAAATGGCTTAGGCTTGGCAATCCATGGGAGATCGCCCGTCCTGAGATTGCTTACGACGTAAAGCTGGGGGGCCACACTGAAAGCTGCCTTGATGATAGAGGAAATTATAGGGTCAGGTGGATTCCGGCCCAGGTAGTTAAGGGCCATGCCTTTGACACTCCGGTATTGGGTTACAAGGTGAATATGTGCAACACGTTGCGGCTATGGAAAGCAGAGGCCGTGGAATCGTTCGATTTTCAAGCATTTAATGTGGGCAATTACTATGATGCGGTGCATGAGAAGATTTTTTCAGAAACAATTACCAAGGTGCTCTACCCCAATGACGAGCCGCCGCAAGGAAAGCAATTGCGTTTGGAGCAGCAATATTTTCTAGTGTCGTGTTCTTTGCAAGACATGCTGCGAATATATTTGTTGGAACAAAAGAAGCTGGATAAATTTCACGAAGGCTTCGCGATCCAGCTTAACGACACCCATCCGTCCCTGGCCGTAGCCGAACTGATGAGGTTGCTGATTGACGAACACGATATGGGCTGGGATGAGGCTTGGCACGTTACTACGAAAGCTCTTGCTTATACTAATCACACCTTATTGCCCGAAGCGCTTGAGAAGTGGTCGCTCCCCATATTCGGCAGCCTCTTGCCTCGCCACCTTGAGATCATTTTTGAAATAAACCAACGCTTTCTCGACCAGGTCCGGACAAAGTATCCTGATGATCCGGGCAAATTGACCAGACTCTCTCTGATTGATGAAACAGGGGCCAAATATGTGCGAATGGCCCATCTAGCCTGCGTGGGCAGCCATTCAATAAACGGCGTGGCCAAATTGCATACAGAGCTGCTGAAGGAAACAGTGCTACGGGATTTTTACGAGATGTCTCCGGAAAAATTCAACAACAAGACCAATGGGGTAACCCCACGACGATTTATGGCGCTTAGCAATCCCGGACTAACCCGACTTCTGACAAACAGAATTGGCGCAACTTGGATCACCAACTTGAACGATCTGAGGCAAATTGAACCCTATGCCGATGACCCCGATTTCCGCCGGGAATGGAATCGGATCAAGCACGAAAACAAATGTGACCTTGCCCGGATCATAGAATATATCACCGGAGTCGCCGTGAATCCTGAGTCCCTTTTTGATATCCAGGTAAAGAGGTTGCACGAGTACAAGCGGCAGCACCTGAACGTTCTGCACATAATAACTTTGTACAATCGTATAAAGAAAAATCCGAACTCAGATACCACACCACGCACTTTCATCTTTGGCGGAAAAGCCGCGCCCGGTTATTTCATCGCCAAATTAATCATTAAACTGATCAACTCTGTGGCTGAAGTGGTCAACAGCGATCGAGAAGTGGCCGACCGGCTCAAGGTTGTCTTTTTCCCGGATTTCAATGTGAAGAATGCTCAAAGGATCTACCCCGCCGCAGATCTTTCCGAGCAGATTTCGACCGCGGGCAAGGAAGCGTCAGGCACGGGTAACATGAAGTTTGCGATGAACGGCGCCCTAACCATAGGGACTTTGGATGGCGCTAATGTTGAGATCCGGGAAGAAGTCGGAGCAGAGAATTTCTTCCTCTTTGGATTGACTGCGGACCAAGTTTCCGACCTGAAAGCCAAAGGCTACAATCCCGCGGATTACTACGATGCCAACGCGGATCTCCGTGAAGCCATTGATCTGATTAGTTCAGGGGCTTTTTCGGGAGGCGACCGGGAGCTATTCAAACCGCTTGTGGATTCTATTCTTCTTCATGATGAATACATGTTGCTGGCTGACTATCAGTCATACGTAGATTGTCAGGACCAAGTCAGCAGGGCCTTCCGCGATGACGAGCGTTGGACACGGATGTCTATTCTCAATGTCGCTCGGATCGGCAAATTTTCGTCCGATCGCTCGATTAAAGAATATTGTGATGACATATGGAAGGTGAAGCCGGTGAAAATCGAGCTTGAATAACGGTTCGGGGCCTTAACATGGCGAAGCCATACCCGGGAGGGGCGATACCATATTATTGGCTGCTATTAGTTGGTGGAGCCTGAGAAGTCTGTGATATAAGTTTGTTCACGGCTGGACGCGCCCTGAGCAAAGAAGGCGCTTTAACACAGATAGGATGGGGTTTTTCTTTATGTTAATTGGAACCGAAAGAGGACAGAGCTATCCACTCGGCGCTACGGTGGCGCCTAACGGAGTCAATTTTAGCGTGTTTTCAAAAAACGGGGCAGCGATGGAGTTGCTTCTCTTTGACGAAGTCAACGATAGCAAGCCGTCTGCTGTCATTAAATTTGATCCCAACAAGAATAAAACCTATGATTATTGGCACACTTTTGTGGCTGGGCTCAAGGCGGGTCAGTTATATGGTTATCGCGCGGATGGGCCGTTTGAACCGGAACATGGCCATAGATTCGACCCTGCTAAAGTGCTGCTCGATCCCTATGGCCGTGCTATCGCAGTACCGGAAAAATACAGCCGGCTGGCAGCCGGCCTGCCGGGAGATAATGCCGCTTTTGCCATGAAAAGCGTGGTCGCCGATCCTAGCGCATACGATTGGGAAGGAGATGCGCCTCTCGAACGGTCCTTTGCAAACACCGTCATATACGAGATGCACGTAGCCGGATTCACGCGGCATCCGAATTCCGAGGTGGCGACTGAAAAAAGGGGCACGTACTCGGGCTTAACTGAAAAAATACCGTACTTGCAGGAGCTGGGAATCACAGCAGTTGAATTGTTGCCGGTGTTCCAGTTTGACGCAAATGACGCTCCTCTAGGACTCGTCAACTATTGGGGTTATTGCCCGGTATCTTTTTTTGCTCCCCATTGGGCCTACAGTTCTCGTAAGGACCCTTTAGGCCCGCTGGATGAATTTAGAGACATGATCAAAGCACTGCACCGAGCGGGGATCGAGGTCATTCTTGATGTCGTTTACAACCATACTGCAGAAGGTAACCACGACGGGCCAACCATATGCTTTCGGGGCCTCGAAAATTCAGTCTATTACATTCTGGACAGTGACAAGAGACGATATAAGGATTATACGGGCACCGGGAACACTTTGAACGCCACTCAAGCCGTGGTGAGAAGATTGATCCTCGACAGCCTGCGTTATTGGGTCCAGGAAATGCACGTGGATGGCTTCCGGTTTGACCTTGCATCGGTTTTGTCTCGTGATGAATCGGGTCATCCTACGGAAAATCCCGCGGTTATTTGGGATATTGATTCCGATCCACACTTGGCCGGCACAAAGCTTATCGCGGAAGCATGGGATGCGGCAGGTCTCTACCAAGTGGGGACCTTTGTAGGTGACTATTGGAAGGAGTGGAACGGCAGATTCCGTGATGACATTCGAAGTTTCCTCAGAGGCGACGAGGGAACAGTGCCCAGAGTGGCTTCCAGATTACTCGGCAGCCCTGATATTTATACCAACGGTGAGCAGGCTGAACCTGAGCGGAGCATCAACTTTATCACGTGTCATGACGGCTTCACTCTCAACGATCTGGTCTCTTATAATGACACGCATAATGAAGCCAACGGCGAAGACAATCTCGACGGTTCCGATCAAAACCTGAGCTGGAACTATGGGATGGAAGGTCCTACTGACGATCCTGAGATAGAGCAGTGGCGTAAACGACAGGTGAAGAATTTCCTTGCCATTACTCTTTTGTCGTTGGGCACTCCCATGCTTTTGATGGGGGACGAGGTCCGGCGCACTCAGAACGGGAACAACAACGCCTATTGTCAAGACAATGAAATTAGTTGGTTTGATTGGAGCCTTTTCGAGAAAAATGGCGGATTATATCGGTTCGTACAACAGCTGATCTTTGATCGATTACATCGGGCCGGCTTAAAGGAAGATGGAATGATCACAGTGAGCGAAATGATTCGGAGGGCTCGTATCAAGTGGCATGGTGTCAAATTGAACCGGCCTGATTGGTCCGGCCAGTCGCATTCATTGGCGGGCACTGTTTATAGCGCTGACACACGACTAATTTATCATCTGATGCTGAATGCCTATTGGGAAGAGCTTGAATTCGAGCTGCCACCCATAGGAACGATCCACCAATCGCGTTGGCATAGATGGATTGACACTTCCCTGGAAGCTCCCGAGGACATATGCGACTGGAGCAGCAGCCCGGAGGTTCAGGAACCCGTGTATCTAGTGCAGCCGCGCTCGGTCGTGGCGCTGCGGGCGAGAATCTGATTACGCGATAAACCTGCCGAGGGGATAGATGTTAGTGAAAGTCCGTGCGAAGAAGGGGAGAAACATGACTGCCTTTTCTAAGTATTCTGAACTAGGGCTCGTGAACTCTAAAGCCATGTTCACCAAGGCCATGGAAGGCCGGTACGCTATCCCTGCCTACAACTTCAACAACATGGAGCAACTTCAAGCGATCATAATGGGCTGCTCTGAGTCAAGATCCCCCGTTATTTTACAATGTTCAGGGAGCGCCATAAAGTACATGAATTCGACGCTGCTGAGGCTGATGGTGAAAGGCGCAGTGGAGATGATGACGGATCTCAGTGGGCAAGCGCCGGTGGCCCTCCACCTGGACCACGGAGACACCCTCGAACTCTGTAAATCGTGCATAGACTCCGGTTTTTCATCCGTGATGATCGATGGATCTCACTATTCGTTCGAAGAAAATATCGGCCTCACGAAAAGAGTAGTGGAATATGCTCACGAGCAAGACGTCACTGTTGAAGGCGAACTTGGCGTCTTAGCAGGAGTTGAGGACGCTGTGTCCTCAGAGTTATCTCACTACACGAAACCCTCAGAGGTTGAGGAATTTGTGAAACGGACCTCTGTCGATAGTCTCGCCATTTCTATCGGCACTTCCCACGGCGCCTACAAGTTTAAGATCAAACCTGGTGAGGAGCCTCCCTCTCTGCGGTTTGACATTTTAGAGGAAGTGGAGCGTCGAATTCCTGGTTTTCCAATAGTGCTGCACGGCGCGTCGACGGTAATGCCCGAGTACGTTGCAATGATCAACAGATTTGGTGGCAAGATGGAGGAAGCGGTTGGCATACCGGAGGAACAGCTGAGGCGGGCTGCCGGATCAGCGGTGTGTAAGATCAACATCGACAGTGACGGCAGGCTTGCCATGACCGCAACAATCCGAAAGGTCTTTGCCGAGAAACCGGGAGAGTTTGATCCACGCAAGTACCTTGGCCCGGCGCGTGACGAGCTGATCAGAATGATCAAATACAAGAACGAGCGCGTCCTGGGAAGCGCAGGTCGCGCATGAGGACCTAGCCGGGCACGGCCTATTGGGCAGTGAGGATATCATCAATTGAAAGGGACAATTTCATGATGGAATTGAAGAATTCTGATTTCGAAATACAAAGGCTCGGCGAATGCAGGATTCCATCTCCCATGCCGACCGCCTGCTTCGTGGGCGATGATGAAGGGGTCCTCTATCATGGGACGCTTGCAGAAATTCAGGGATTCCTCGGTTCCGGCCAACAGCCACCAGTTTTCGAAATGGCAGGCCCCAGGCAGCGAATCTTCTTTGATCCATCGAACCTCAAGTGCGGAATAGTGACCTGTGGGGGATTGTGCCCGGGCCTCAACGACGTGATACGATCCATAGCGCTTGGCCTATTCCATCATTACGGAGTTAGAGCAACATTCGGATTCCCATTCGGCTATGAAGGACTCACGCAAAAGTATGGACACCAACCTATTGAACTCACGCCCGATCTCGTTGCCGAGATTCAGGAAAAAGGCGGCACAATTCTGGGATCTTCTCGCGGTCCTCAGGACGTTGGGGAAATGGTCGATACCCTGGAACGTATGGATATTGGCATTCTGTTCGCTATCGGTGGAGACGGAACGCTCCGGGGAGCGGGCGCCATAGCGGAAGAGATCGGCCGACGCAAATTGACGATCTCTGTTATCGGTGTCCCGAAGACCATCGACAACGACATCTCCTGTGTAGAATCGTCGTTCGGTTTTGTTACGGCTGTTAGCGAAGCGAGAGGATCCATCTATGCTGCTCATTCGGAAGCCCGCGGAGCCAGAAACGGGGTAGGGCTAGTAAAACTGATGGGAAGAGAATCGGGTTTTATTGCAGCTTACGCGTCCGTCGCCACGAACCATGTTAATTTCTGCCTTGTTCCCGAGGTTAGGTTCACGGTCGAAGCATTTCTCCGAGCGCTGGAAGATAGACTGAAGCGTCGCGGACATGCGGTTGTCGTCATAGCTGAAGGGGCTGGGCAAGATCTCGTTCAGGATACGGGAGAGAGAGACGCGTCAGGAAACCTGCGGTTTACTGACGTGGGACTATATCTGAAGGACAGCATCGTGCGCCATTTCAAAAAGACCGGCACGGAACTCAACCTGAAATACATTGATCCGAGCTACACGATTAGGAGTTTGCCGGCAACGCCTTACGACTCCGCTTTTTGCTTAATGCTAGGACACAACGCTGTTCATGCTGCGATGGCGGGGAGGACCAATATGGTAGTCGGCAACTGGCAACGTCAGTTCACCCACGTTCCCATAGCCCTGGCCGTTGCTGCTCGGAAGAAGATAGAGCCCGACGGAAGGCTCTGGAGTAATGTGCTCTCCTGCACAGGTCAGCCGCATCCGATGGTATAGGTTGCGCTCAAATCAGACAGGAAACTTTCCGGATCAATAGACGGTAGGTCCTCATGAAAATACTTCGCGCCACCAGAATGGAACGTTGCATAGGATGCTACTCTTGTTCGCTTGCGTGCGCAAGATTGTTGCACAATAGCCTGTCTTGGCATCGCAGCGGGATTCGGATCCGCTCTGCCGGCGGTATGAGCACTGGATTCGAGGCGCAGGTCTGTCTTGGCTGCGACCCTGCTCCCTGCGTGGAAGCTTGTCCCACTGACGCATTCAGCCAACGAAAGGGTGGTGGAGTGCGGGTGAAGCAGGATTCATGCATTCGCTGCGGCGAATGCTCCCGGGCCTGTCCGGTAAATGCAGTGTACATGGATTCGGAAACAGGGCTGCCCGTCGTGTGCATCCATTGCGGGCGTTGCGCCACGTTTTGCCCTCATGAATGCCTTGAGATGCTGCAATCGGCGGCTGGAGAAGAAGATGATCAATGAAGAAGCATTTCGCGTGCTGGTGGTAAATCTGACCGAGGGTAAGAGTGAACCTGTTCTTTTCGGTAGTCCATCGGAATTCCTGGGTGGAAGCGGCCTGGCTGCCGGCCTCTTCGCTGCGCACGGCGTCATGGACGCGCCTGCGGACCATCCGGACCAACCGTTGATCTTTGCCATCGGCCCGCTGACCGCCTACTTTCCACTCATGAGCAAAGTAGTCTTGGGATTCAAATCGCCTTACAACGGGCAATATGCCGAGACTCATGCGGGCGGACGTCTAGGGTTGGCTTTGCGGTTTTCCGGTTATGACGCTTTGGTGATCAAGGGAGTGGCTCAAACGCCTTCATGCCTGATCGTGGGCAGCCGGAGTATAGGAATCCGAGACGTACATTACTTATGGGGTCTTGACGTCTTAGCAACGGGAAAACATCTTAGACGGTTTTCCGGTAGAGATTCCGGCCACAGAAGCATTCTCCGCATCGGGCCGGCCGGAGAACGCGGGGTTGCGTACGCGAGCATCAATGTGGACACATACCGCCATTTTGGCCGACTTGGTGGCGGGGCTGCAATGGGAGCCAAGCGACTCAAAGGAATTATTGTCCTTGGCGATGGAAGTTTGCCGCTTCCCGGAGGAAAAGCGTACCGGGACCTGTACAAGACAGTGTACCAGGAAGCTACCCAGACTCCAGCCATGAAGAAATACCACGATCTTGGGACTCCCGTGAATATGCTGATTCTCAATGGACTCCATGCGGTTCCATGGCGAAATCTCCAGTCCACGTATGACGAAAACGTCAATGGGATCACAGGTGAACGATTTGCAGCAGAATTACTCCTGCGGAAAACAGCATGTTCGGGATGTCCTGTCGGATGCATCCACGTGGGACTATTAAGGGAGAAGTTCGCGGAACAGAACGAGTTCCAGTATCGTCAGGTCTCGTACGATCATGAGCCCATTTTCGCAGCAGGATCCATGCTTGGTGTTACGAATGCGGGCGGCGTGCTGACGCTCCTCGAGGAAATGGAACGCCAGGGGTTGGACGTCATGAGCGCGGGCGTTGCCCTTGCATGGGCAACGGAGGCGTTTGAGCGAGGTATCGTTACAGACAAAGAAACTATAGTTCCTCTGTCCTTCGGAGACGTTGAAAAGTATAGCGAAGCGGTGAGGCATTTGGGACAGCGCACGAACGATTTCTATCATTTCTTGGGCCGAGGAACGCTAGAGGCTGCGGCCCGGTACGGCGGGAGCGACTTCGCATGTGTGCTCGGGCAGGAGATGGCGGGATATGCCACGGGTGAGGTGTACTTTGCATCCCAGGCCTATGGTTTTCGGCATTCACACCTTGACAATGCCGGGTACAGTTACGACCAAAAGGCAAACGGTAAGAAATCCGAAGACGCTGTGTCATTCCTGATCGAAGAGGAACGGCGGCGGGTGCAGCTAACGTGCATGGTTTCGTGCCTATTCGCTCGCAATCTCTATTCGGAGGAACGTCTCCAGGAATGTCTTGCGTCTATTGGTTACATTCGTCTTGCTGAATCGGTGGTGGCTGGGTCAGCAGACGTTCAGGCAAAACGTTGGCGGTTAAAATACTTGACCGGATACAAGCCTGAGAATGTCGCGATTCCCAAGAGATTCGAAGAAGTCACTACATGGAAAGGGCCGGTCGACACGCTATTTATGAACGCGGTCGCAGCCGAGTACCAGGATGCTGCCCGCAAATTGGCAGATGCGGGGCAAAGCCGTCAGAGCTCGTGACAAGCGCCATACGGAGGTCGTACGGGGAGCAGAGCAAGTTCCGATTACGCGAGGAACAAGAACGAACTTGTCCGTGTTCACGAGAGTCTGAAAAGCGCTTTTAGCGCCATCCGATGATCGACAGTGCGATAAGGAACTATCGAGAATTTCAAGATCGATTTTGCGGGCGGTAATAAGCTGTTCGGCACGCGATATTTGTAACCGACAGAAATAGGAGATTTTTGGCACATGGCTCTGTCACAGTGATCGATTGTGACCCCGAAGATAGCCCAGATGCCAAGGGTCATTTCGCGATTCCAGAAAGAAAAGCTATGGATGGAACAACGTGGACTACAAACCTAGGAGGACAGCCGTGGTGAGAAGAGTTGCGCTGATTTTGATGGTTAGCTCAATTTTGATCGTTTCCGGAGCGCTAGCCGAAACCACCGGCCCAAGTCAGGATGAAATCGCAATTCGCAAAGCCATTGAATCCTATGTGGCCGCCTATAACAGCGGAGATGCCTCGGCTGCGGCTTCGCATTGGAGCCGAGATGGCTTGTACGTAACTCGGACCGGAGAACAGGCGAAAGGTCCGGATAAAATACGGCCTGCTTTGGAAAAGTTCTTTTCCGAAAATAAGGGCATCCAGGTGAAAGCCGAACTTTTCGAAGTTGAACTTCAGTCCCCTAATCGAGCAACAGCCCAAGGTTTTGCAGTATTCACACGTACTGGGGGAGAGAAACAAGAAGTCCTTTTCACCTCCACGGAAGTGAAGGAAAAAGGCACATGGAAAATCTTCAAAGTGCAAGAAGAGGAATCCCCGGTTCCGCTGGCCACAATAGCCAAACTTGGGGAACTGGAGTGGCTCATTGGAGATTGGGTGGACCAAGACGAAGGTTCTAGCGTTGAGACAACCTTCCGATGGACCAAGGATTACGCGTTTATTAGTGGTACATTTCGGGTGATGGTGGAGGATCGCGTCGATCTCGAAGGCACACAAGTCATTGGTTGGGACCCTGTGGCAAAGAAGATCCGATCGTGGATATTTGATACCAAAGCAGGCTTTGGGGAAGGCGAATGGTCCAGAGAAGGCAATACCTGGACGGTGAAGGTGAAAAGCATTCTCGGTACCGGTCAGAAAGCGTCATCCATCAACATCTACACATATGTTGATGCGAACTCGTTCACCTGGCAGTCCATCGGCCGCGAAGTCCAGGGAGAGCCGTTTCCGGACATAGACGCGGTTAAGGTAGTCCGCAAGAACGTCGACAAAAAACAACAAAAATCAGGAAAAAAGCGGAGGGAGTCATGAAAAGGCTAGCTCTTTTGGCTCTGCCTATATCGATTGTATTTTGTCTTTCACTGGCAGTTGAAGACTCTTTCTCACGCGGAGGAGGCGCCAGAGGCGGCAACTTTGGTGGGGGCTACAGAGGAAGCGCTGGGTATCACAGTGGAGCCGCCATGCGGAGCCCTTCCATGAGTTCATATTCCCACTCCCGGCCAGCGGTATCGCAGTCCAGACCGCAGTCAAGGCCGATTCAATCCAGCAATGTCGCCTCTCGCCCTCAGCGCCCCTCCCCTCCCAGCCAACGGCAAGTTCAGCAATTCTTGAACCTTCCGCAGCAGGGTGGAAGGGGTTTGTCGGATGCAGGGAAGGTCGGTGTCGGTCTTGCCGCGGGAGCGCTGGGATATGAGGGGGCACGGCAATTGCTGCAATCTCAGGGATACGGTGGTGTCAGGCCTGGCTCCGGAGAGAGGCCAGGTGTCGGAGAACGACCAAGCGCGGGAGATCGTCGGCAGGCAAGCACGCTTCCAGCCGAAAGGCCGGGCGCGGGCGGAAAACCGGGGATAGGCGATAGGCCGGGAATAGGAGACCGTCCGGCTCATCTGCCGGCTCGACCAAATGCAGGCCAAATTCGAGACAATCTTCACGGCAGGTACGACAATCTTTTTGCGCCCCAATGGTGGAAGGATCATCCCAATATGGCCAAGGCTTATTGGCAAAACTTTGGGAAACATCAATTGTGGAGGCACGCTGCTTGGGCATCGTTGGGCGTTTGGGTGGCAGGGACTTCCTGGAACTCCCCCGTTTATTATGATTACGGTGAAGGCATTTACTACGAGGACGAACAGGTTTATATGAACGGAAAACGTCTGGCTAGCGCAGACGAATATTATCAGCAGGCGAGTGACCTTACTAAGAGCGCTCCACCGGCTCAAGAATCGGAGACGGAGTGGCTGCCGCTTGGAGTTTTCGCCGTCTCTAGAGACCAGTCCAATGATTCAAATGCAGTCTTACAGCTTGCTGTTGAAAAGGACGGCGTCATAGCCGGGACATATTACAACACTACGACAGACGTGGCTCGGCCTGTCAGAGGCATGGTCGACAAAAAGACCCAGCGTGCCGCATGGACTTTTAGTGACGGAAAGAACACGGATATCATCATGGAGACGGGCCTTTTCAACCTGACACAAGATCAAACCGAAGCGCTCGTGCATTTCGGCAAAGAAAAAACGCAGCAATGGCTGATGGTTCGGCTTGATCAACCCAAGAACAGTGAAACGGCGAAAGAGGGCACAAGATAGGCTTACATTGTGGCTCGCCGATTGAAAGCACGAGAAGGATTCGTCGAGAATATTAATATCCACAAGCTCTTAGTGAGACATTAAGATGGCGCTTCCCCTCCATAAAACCAAACTAGTGTGTACCATTGGACCTGCGTCTGACTCTCAGGCAGTCCTGGAACAGATGATGATGGCTGGAATGAATGTGGCCCGCATCAACTTCTCCCATGGTGACTTTTCAGACCACAGAAGAGTAATCGAGACGATCAGAGCGGCCGCCCGTTCCACCGGACGTCGGATCGCTGTCATGGCCGACCTGCCGGGTCCCAAGATTCGCATCGGGAAACTGGCTTCAGAACCGATTGAGTTGAATCAGGGAGACGAATTCGTCCTTACTACTGAAGACATCCTGGGAAGCTCAAGACGGGCTTCGGTCAGTTTTCAAGCATTGCCGGAGGTTGTGAAGCCCGGCAATGCGCTCTTCCTCAATGATGGATACATCGAGTTGGAGGTCTTAAAGATCGAAGGCAAGGAAATCTTTTGCCGTGTTCTCGTCGGCGGCGAATTGCGTTCGCGCAAAGGTGTGAACTTGCCGGGCATCCAACTTGGAATCAGCGCGTTCACCGATCGTGACCGAGAGTGTCTCAAGTTCGCCTTGGAAGAGGGTGTCGATGTTATAAGTCAGTCATTCGTCGAATCGGCTGAGGACATAAACTCAGTAAGACACGCAGCCACCGGTTTCGGTTATGATCCATTCGTCATAGCCAAAATCGAACGTGCCAGCGCATTGGAAAATATCGATGGTATTTTGGCCGCGGCTGATGGGATCATGATAGCCCGAGGCGACCTTGGGGTGGAGATCCCCATTGAACGCATCGCTCCAGTGCAAAAAGACCTCATGAAGAGAGCCAATTTATTGGGAAAACCGGTAATCACCGCAACGCAGATGTTGGAATCCATGACCTCCAATCGACGCCCTACACGTGCAGAATCCACAGACGTGGCGAACGCCATCCTTGATGGAACCGACTGCGTAATGTTGTCGGGAGAATCGGCTATGGGGCTCTATCCTGTTGAGTCTGTCGCTATGCTGGGGAAGATCGCTTCGGCTGTTGAGCCTTCCATGCAAGAGACAAACGGGCAGCGATTCCTGAAAGCTTCGCTGCCGGACAAGCCATTTGGTCTTGCAGGCCTTGTTACCTCAAGTGTTGCGGCGGTGGTGGACCGAGTTTCCCCGGCCGCGATTTTTGTCCCCACGAGAAGCGGGGCCACCGCACGAAGCCTCGCTAGATTTCGATTTCCGGTCTGGATTGTAGCGGTCAGTCGTCATGAGAAAACATGTCAAATATTACAATTTTCCTCCGGAGTTCAGCCGCAACATGAGGTTGAAGAACCGGAAGACTGGAAAAGCTATGGGTGCGCTTGGCTGCAAGAGAATGGCTTAACGGGAAACCTTGTAGTTGTTATCCAAGGTCCTTCCACAAAGCGCCCGGAAGGGAATCACCGTATGGAAATTATCGATCTCGACGGTTCTGCGCAGATTATTCCGCCAGTGGTTACCTAAACCCACTCGTGTCAGGCGATTTTCCGCAGGCATCGAGAACGACATTTCTTAGTTCGAGCAAGCGCAACACCGCGTCATCGGGAGACTGGTCCCAGAATTTAGTGCCCTCTTTCACCCAATCTTCCGCGGCTTTTATAGCCTTGGCTGGCGCTCCTTGCATTCGGACGGCGTATTGCTTCTTGACCTCTTCCAGTGACTTTGTACGCTCGTTTCCCCTTTGCTGCCTGACGACTTGTTCGCTGGCCTTCATGAATTCAATTATAGCGTCACATGGAGTAAACTCTTCTCTTGCTTTCGCGACTGGACCGGTCTCGCTGGGGATAGCCGCAGGTGGTTGTGGGGGCGGGGCGAGTCCAGCCAGACGTTTCTTGAGGTCCTCTATTTCTAGCGCTTGATGCGATTTTTCGCGTTTTGAAGAGGCAATTTCCTCTTCAATTGCGCTGCCTTTTTCTTTCAATTTCTTGTTTTCATCCGTGAGAGCCGCTTTAGACCTATTCAGATCGTCCAATTGTCGCTGCAATTGCGAATTCTTCAGGGATGATGTCTTGAGTCCCTCACTTAGACGATTCTTATCCTTGTCCAGACTGGCGGACAATTCCGTCAATCTTTTATTTTCAGCGTTCAACTTGTCTATCTGCTGCTTAGCGTCTTCGAGTTCCTTTCTTCCGCATCCCGAAACCATGAGCAACAAAACAGTCAATATGATGGCCCATCGAAAGAGGCCGGAAAGTGAAGGCAATTCCCGAACGGAACCTCGAGAGTTCCCATAACTTATGTCAGCTCCGAATATCCGTCTAGACGGTCGGGGTGAATCGTAGATGCTCACACTGTCCCTCCTATCGCATGGTTCCGAAAATGAAAGCCGCACTCCAAATCCCGTTAATCTCGTCGCTGGTTCCAGCACATATTGTAATATACTCAAGGGCGTCGATACTGTCCACAGAGAATTGAGCAGCTTGTCTGAGTTACCTTTCAACAGTATTTGTTTTTGGAGCCGAGAGTGAGGCGTTTTCCGTTGACGCCGAAGCCGGAGAAGCCATATACTAAGGCCCCTTTATGTCAGAAGAAATCAGGAGTATGGGTTATGACCGCCCCGAGATTTTCGGCAGTATTGAGCTTTGCTGCCTTGACTTGTATGAGCATCATCGGCTGCGGCGAAAGGGCCCAAGTGACTGCGCCTCCTCCAGCGGAGGTCATCGTCAGCCATCCACTGAAAAAGGAAGTGACCCAGTTCCTTGAATTCACAGGGACCACAGCCGCGTTGGAATTTGTTGAGATCAGAGCAAGGGTCGAAGGATGGTTGGAGAGCTTTAATTTTACCCCTGGATCTCAAGTGAAAAAGGGAGATCTGCTTTTTGTCATTGATCCCAGGCCGTTCCAGGCGCAAGTCGATCAGAGCGAAGCAGCTCTAAAAGGAAAACAGGCAGATCTACAGTTGAAGCAGGCCAACCTCAAGCGTTCACAACAGCTACTCTCCTCAGCCTCAATCAGCCAACTGCAGTATGACATTCATTTTGCCGAAGAGGCGGTGGCTGCTGCCCAGGTTGGAATAGCCAAGGCCGATCTGGAAAAGGCAAAACTGGATCTGGCATACGCAAAGGTTGACGCTCCGACCAGCGGACGCGTCAGCCGCAACTATGTGGATATAGGGAATCTTGTAGGAGCAAAAGACAAGACGCTGCTGACCGAGATTGTGAACGACAGCTCGGTATACCTCTATTTTGATGTCAGTGAGCGGGACCTGCTGATGCTAATGAGGAAGTGGCCAAAAATCGAAAGTGGCACTTCGGACAGGGAGAAACCTGCTGCTTTCCTCCAATTGGCCGATGAAACCAGCTTTCCGCATGAAGGAAAAGTGGATTTTGTAGAATCGCGAATCGATCCCAGCACAGGCACCCTGCGGGTTCGCGCAATTTTTTCCAATGACAAAGGCTTACTCGTTCCAGGGCTGTTCGGTCGCGTTCGAGTTCCCATAGACCAAAAAGAGGCCGTCCTCGTGCCTGAACTGGCAGTGGGTATCAGCCAGGCTGGAAGGTATGTTCTTATTGTAAATAAGGATCAGGTAGTAGAGCAGCGGCTCGTCAAGACCGGTCAGCTTGAAGGACGCCTTCGGGTCGTCGAGGAGGGACTTGCCGAAGACGAATGGGTGGTGGTCAACGCCATCCAGCGGGCAAGGCCTGGAGCGAAAGTCACTCCCAAGGAATCGACCATCTCCGGAACACCTGAGGCCTCCGAAAAGGCGGCTCCATCTTCGGAAAAGTAGTGGAGGTCCGCCATGCTGAGTCGCTATTTCATTGAAAGACCCATTCTTTCCTCAGTTATATCTATTTTGATTGTTTTTGCAGGCGCAATTTCCATGTTCGGCCTGCCCATCGCTCAATATCCCGAAATTGTTCCGCCAGTTGTTCAAGTAACCGCCTATTACCCCGGCGCGGATCCGCAGGTGATTGCCGAGACGGTCGCTGCCCCTATTGAACAGCAAGTAAATGGCGTCGAAAACATGCTTTATATGTCGAGCCAGAGCGCTGCCGATGGGTCCTACACGCTCAACGTCACTTTTGAGCTTGGGACCAACATCGACATGAACACGGTGTTGACGCAAAACCGCGTCTCCGCGGCGGTGGCCCAGTTGCCCGAGGATGTCCAACGGCAAGGCGTGACGACGAAAAAGGTTTCCAGCGCCCTTATCATGGTTTTGAGCGTCTTCTCTCCGGACAATCGGTATGACGATCTGTTCGTGACGAACTACGTCACGATAAATATGAAAGATACCTTGAGCCGCGTACCGGGCGTCGGCAACATAGTGTTGTACCCGAGCAAGGATTACTCCATGCGGGTGTGGCTCGACGCGGACAAACTACGGGCCAGGGACCTCACCGTTGACGATGTGGTGGGAGCGTTGCGCCAGCAGAATGTTCAGATCGCAGCAGGCCAAATCGGCCAGCCTCCAGTCCCCAAGGACCAGGTTTATCAGCTTAACGTGAACACTCTGGGCCGGCTTGCGAACGTCGAGGAGTTCGAAGACGTAATTATCAAGACCGGAGAAGGCACAAGGGCCATCCGTGTCAAAGACGTGGGGAAAGTCGATTTGGGCGGGAAAGCATACGATTTCCTGTCGCTGTTCAACGGCCAACCGGCGGCCACTATGATTGTCTACCAGTCGCCCGGTTCCAACGCTATAGAGGTCACCAACCAGTTGAACAAGGAGCTGGAAGGACTGAAGAACACGTTCCCTCAAGGGCTCGAGTACCGTGTCATCTACAAAATTGCCGATTTTGTGAATGCATCGATTCATGAAGTTATAAAAACTCTTTTCGAAGCTTTCGTGCTTGTAATCATTGTTGTTTTCATCTTCCTGCAGAGCTGGCGCGCGACACTAATTCCGATGATCACGATCCCTGTGGCTCTAATCGGCACGTTTGCAGTGATGGCTCTGCTCGGTTTTTCCATAAATATGGTGACGCTTTTCGGGTTGGTGCTTGCGATAGGTTTGGTGGTGGATGACGCAATAGTCGTGGTGGAGAACGTTGAGCGCAATATGGCTGAATACGGCCTGAGTCCCAAAGAAGCCGCCATCAAATCAATGGAAGAAGTCAGCGGAGCGATCATCGGCATTACGCTGGTTCTTATGGCTGTTTTCGTGCCGCCGGCATTTCTCGGGGGCATCACCGGCCAGCTATTCCGTCAGTTCTCACTTACCATTGCAATCACAATGTTTTTCAGCGCTATAAATGCGCTGACATTGAGTCCGGCGCTTTGCGCCCTTATCCTGAAGCCGGGACATGGATCGAAGAATGTTTTTTTCAGGACTTTCAACAATGCTTTCACGCGTACGACTGATATGTACGCGAATGTAGTCTCCATTGGGGTGCGTCGTGTAGCTATTGTTATGATTATATTCGCGGGGCTGGTTGTGCTCACGGGAGTGACGTACCAGCGTGTTCCCACCGGATTCCTGCCTCTGGAGGATGATGGTTTGGTCCTGGTCAATATCCAGATGCCGGACGGCGCAACGCTGGATCGAACCTACGATGTCGTACAAAAGGCAGGCAAGGCCCTCGACAAAACCGAGGGTGTCCATGCGTGGGGGGCACTGGTGGGCTATTCGATGATCGATGCCGCACGATCCAACCTGGCGACCATCTTCGTGCCGTTGAAGCCGTGGGAAGAACGCCTGGAGAAAGGGCGGAGTAGAGAAGTCATAATGAAGGAACTTTCGGGGAAGTTCCAGAAGATATACGATGGGCTTGTCTTTCCCTATACCCTGCCGCCTGTAATTGGATTGGGCACAGGTGGCGGCTTCGAAATGCAACTACTTGATAAAGGAAATCTGGGTTTTCAAGCGTTGGATCAATCCGGAACCGAGCTGGCCTTAGCTGCGAAGCAGCAGCCCGCGCTGGAATCCGTTATAGCGACATTTCGATCCACGTATCCGAACGTGTTCGTCGATATTGATCGCACAAAAGCCCTGGCGCTTAAAATTCCGCTCCAGAACGTTTTCAACACACTTCAGACATATCTTGGATCTACATACGTAAATGACTTCAATAAGTTCAGCAGGACCTGGCAGGTGAGAGTCCAGGGGGACAGCATGTTCCGAAGGAATCCCGAGGATATATCACAGCTGTTCATGAGAAGTCAGGACGGCAAGATGATTCCTTTGGGCACTCTGGTAAATGCTAGATACGAGGTCGGTCCGATGCGTGTGGACAGGTACAACCTGTTTCCTACCGCGAAGATTATGGGTGAAAATGCGCCCGGATACAGTTCAGGACAAGCGCTCCAGACAATGGAGAGTCTGGCTGACAAGATTCTGCCGCCGGGCATGACATACGAGTGGACGAACATGGCATACCAGGAAAAAAAGGCGACCGGCAAGGCTGCGATAACATTTATCGCGGCAATTCTTGTTGTCATTCTGATACTTGCCGGATTGTACGAAAGCTGGGCCGATCCTATCTCAGTTATTTTGATTGTGCCCCTAGCGGTCTTGGGAGCTGCTGCCGGCCTTTTGATAGCGGGCATGGATAACAACGTATATACGCAAGTCGGGCTTGTGTTGCTCGTGGGATTATCCGCGAAAAACGCTATTCTGATCGTGGAGTTTGCTCGGGACCTCCGAGCTAAAGGACAAGGTGTTCTGGAAGCGGCTATAGAGTCGTCCAGACTTCGATTCCGACCTATTCTCATGACTTCTCTTGCCTTTATCTTAGGGGTTCTTCCTCTCGTGACCGCAACCGGGGCTGGGGCCGTCAGTCGCCAGTCGGTAGGAGCCGCGGTATTTGCGGGAATGATCGGTGTAACTGCCCTGGGAGTTTTCTTCACTCCTGCTCTATATGTCCTCATGCAAAAACGGCGGAAGAAAAGCGGTCAAACTACGGAGACCCTTTCATCCACTTCATAACGCGAGGAGTGCCTCAGAATGGAAGTGTCTCTGCTGCATTTCACGTGGGCCATCGGTCTGGGCCTCGTAAGCGCGGTTTCTTTGCCTCTATACTCGTTCTCTAAAGTTCTGTCGGAATGGCGCAAGTTTTTGAGTTATCATTTTTCCTGTCGATAAGCCATCTGAGAGCTGTAGTCAGCCTGTCAATTAGCTGGTCCTTTGTTTTTGCA
>Ga0172371_10001140_pt1 | contig 41816 bp, 34 predicted proteins | sample Lak12m_FD_114543 | JGI IMG/M metagenome (GOLD analysis project Ga0172371, IMG submission 114543) | Freshwater microbial communities from Kabuno Bay, South-Kivu, Congo - kab_022012_12m | ecosystem: Environmental > Aquatic > Freshwater > Lake | place: Democratic Republic of the Congo: South-Kivu... | reverse complement strand
TGTCGCCGTCCTTGAACGAAACGATCATGCCGAGATATTAACGCTATGCGTTAGTAACGTCAAGCGTGCATAGTGGGTGGCAAGCGGCCCGCCCCGGCTCTGTCCAACAACGAGTCTACAGTGTGGACATTGTAGTCGATGAAGCGGGTGGTGTCTGTAGATGGTTGGTGTGTCGGCGGGCGGACGGGGCGAGTGAGGTGCGGGCCTCGCGGACACCGTAGGGGGGTGCCGTCGCAGGCGGTCCGCGCAGCTCGTGGCGGGGATGGCGGTGCGGGTCCCTGGGCGGAAGATATGCGGTCTGTGGAAGGGGTGGGTCTCACAGTGCGTCCAGGGGGCTGCGGACGCCGTGCCCGCCCTGGTTGAGCACGTGGGTGTAGATCATCGTCGTGCTCACGTTCTTGTGCCCCAGCAGCTCCTGGATCGTCCGGATGTCATAGCCGGCCTCCAGCAGGTGCGTGGCGAATGAGTGACGCAGGGTGTGGCATCCGGCGCGCTTGGTGATCCCGGCTCTGGTGACGGCATCGCGCATGGCCCTCTGCATGATGGTCGCGTGCACGTGGTGCCGGCCCTCCTGGCCCGTCTGGACGTCCTTCCAGCGGTTCTTCTGGGGGAAGACCCACTGCCAGCACCATTCGCTCGATGCGGCGGGATACTTGCGTTCGAGGGCGTCCGGCAGGGGCACGCGACCCCAACCGTCGGAGAGATCCTGCTCGTGGGCCGCCTTGACTCGGCAGAGCTGCTGTCGCAGGCCGGGCTGGATCGACCGCGGCAGCATCGTCACCCGATCCTTGGCGCCCTTGCCGTTGCGCACCAAGACCTCTCCCCGCGAGAGCTCGAGGTCCTGCACGCGCAGGCGCAGGCACTCCATCAGGCGCAAGCCCGACCCGTACAGGAGTGACCCCATGACCCACTTGTCCTCGCGCAGGCAGGACAGGATGGTCTTGACCTCCTCGCGGGTCAGGACGACCGGCAGATGCTTCGACGTTGGTGCCCGGATGAGCCCCTCGAGCTCTCCGACCGGGCGCCCGAGCACATGTCCATAGAGGAACAGGATCGCCGAGAGCGCCTGCGTCTGGGTAGAGGCGCTGACGCGCCGCTCGACCGCCAGATGGGTCAGGAACGCGTTGATCTCCGCTTCCCCCATCTCGGCCGGATGACGAAGGCCGTGGAAGTAGAGGTATCGGCGGACCCAGAGGCGATACGCCTTCTCCGTGCTTCGACTGCAGTGCCGGGAACGCAGAGCCCTGTGGAGATCGACCATCAGCTCGGACATGCGGCCCTCCTCGCCACCGTGACCACGGTCATACGCCATCGGCAGGCGCTGCGGCTCTCTGCGGTCCGTGCGACCCGCGCAGCCGGGCGGCCGTGCGGCGCTGCGACTCGCCGCGGTCCATGCGACCGTGCAATCTGTGCAGCAGTGCGGCTGCGGCTCGCCGCGGTCCGTGCGACCGTGTGACCGTGCGGTCCGTGCGACCGTGTGACCGTGCGGTCCGTGCGACCGTGCGGTCCGTGCAGTCCGTGCAGTCCGTGCGGCCATGCGGACCGTTCGGTCGCAGCAGCCGTTCGGTCGAAGCAGCGGTGTGGCGCCTCCCGTTTCCACCACAGTGTGACGCCATCTGACGGAGGTTCAACGGGTGACGAAGAACGTGAACCGTTCACATTTGGGTCTGCTGCGAGCGGACTCCCGCGGCAGCGATGGCTCAGAGGTGACCCACGGGCTGCAACTCGGCCCAGGCCTGGCCGCGTATCCGCTTGCCGCCCAGAGTACCGGTCACCTTCATGAGGCCCTCGTACTTGACCGTGTTGCCGACGATGATCTCCTGATCCCTGCGCACGGTCTGCAGGGTGAGGACGCCGCGTCGCGCCCTGTAGGGACCGTTGAGCCGGAGCCGATACTTCATCGGATACGTCAGCCCGCTGGCCGTGCTCGTCCACTCGCTGCCACGCACCGGCGTGATGCGGATGCTTGCGGAGTCCCACTGCGCCACCGCTTTGTGCGCACCGTTGCGGAACGTCGCCGAATCCTTCCGGAATATCCTCGCGATGCGCAGGCGCCCCGCCCCGGTGTCGAGCTGGTTCACCAGCATCACCCTGTCGCGGGACGGCATCTGGATGGCGAAGAAGAGCCAGGAAGCGTCGGCGACCACAGACTGGGCAGTCCTGTCGTAGCTCTCGACGACGTAGTCCATCCACATGGTGCCGCGTCCACCAGTGGCAAACGAGGTGCGCGAGGCCACGCCGATGCGGAAGCGCTTCACGTCCAGCAGGCCCAGCGAGTAGTAGTAGGAGCCCTGACCGGCCATCGGGTCGAGCGTGCCGCGGAGGTAGCGGTTCATCGAACCGCCGAACCTGGAGCCGATCGTCAGGCGCTGCAGCGGCGTGATCCACTGCGGATAGAAGGACCGTGGGCCGTAGCCGTCGTTCAGGGTGCCGAGGCGGTCGCGCAGAGACACCCGTGCCGTCAGCCGTTCTCCGAACTGGTCGGACACGTCTGCCTGCAGCAGATAGCGGGCGCCCGGCCGCCCCATCTGACCGGCGACGAGCTCCATGCTCATCCAGCTCAGAGCATCCGGATCCGAGAGGTAGAGGACGGTCACCTTCCACGGGTCCTGGGTGACGGTGACCAGCGGCGGGACGTCGATGTCGACGCAGCCGCCGTAGAGGTAGCGCCCGAGCGACGGGTTCCGGTAGCCGACCATGGCCGGCACAAAGGGCACACGGACGCCGTCGATGACCTGATCGATCCGCTGCACGGCCAGCATGAAGGCGCTGGTGCGTCCGGAGCGCTCGACCAGGCTGCCGAAGAAGAACCAGCCGTCGAGGTCGTACTCCGGATGTTCGCTGGAGAGGAAGCCGGCCAGCGCCGCGCGGCTCCGCGTCCATGGGGCGGAGTAGTCGGCGGCGTAGAACGCCGCCGTGCCGGCATCCCGAGCCGCTGCTGCAGCGTTGGCAGCGCCGGTGGACGCACCGTCGCCGGGGCCACCGACCGCTGCATCGCCGGTGGAGCCGGCATCTGCTGCGGAAGCCGCATCGCCCGCCGTCGCGGAAGGGCGGCCGGTAGAAGCGGCAGCCGCCGAGAATGGACACACGAGGCTCAGTGTCAGGACAAGCGTCACGCAGAGGGCGAACGCGGTGGAAAGGGCGAGCCCCGGCCAGACGGACAGCGCCGTGCAGAGGATCGTCCTCCGCCTGGTGGCTCGCTCGGTCATGGCATCCTCCCCGGGTCTCGGCGCTGCGTCCCATCCGGCCACGGTGTCGACATGCCCGGCAGATCCTTGAGCCGCCCGGGCCGGCCTGCCGCCGCCGGGGCTTCGCAGCGCCGGGCGGAGCTTCCGGATGACGGCCGGGTCTGCAGGCGCCGGGCTCCGGGGGCCGGGCGGAGCATCGTATTGCCGGAGGCTCGCGGAAAAGTCAGTGACCGGCCACGTACTGCCTGTATCCGGTGGCCAGCCACGCCAGCGAGTTGCGGACCGGCTCCATATCGGGAAGGTCGGGGTCGAGGTCCGCCCTCACAGCCGCAAGCAGGTCGCCGTCGAGTCTGTCCGCGTGCGCGTCGTACCAACGCCACCACTTGTCACAGGTCGCCACGGCCTCGTCGAGGATGTCCCCGGCCTCGGCATCGCCGATCGCTCCAAAATGCGCCAGGCACAGGGTCGCGTAGTCGATACGTCGCAGCTTCTCCACGGAGGAGAGGAAGGCCGCGTGGTCCCAGCAGGGCGGCACAAAGGGCGGCAGGATGAGAGTGTCGCTGAGCTTGTAGCCGATCGCGTCGCCAACGTAGATGGTGCCGTTCTTCTCGTCGAGGATGGCGATCTCGCCCCGGCAGTGGCCCGGCACGTCATGGATCTGCAGTGTGATGCCGCCCAGGTCGATGGTGCCGCCGTCCACGACCGGAGTCACGTCGTGGATGCTCGCGTAGGGCGCGCCGCCGTAGTCGTCGTTGAAGTGGGCGTCGGCCAGCAGCGGGATCGCCTCGGCGGCGGCCACGACCTCGATCGTGCGGCCCGTGCTCTCGGCCTCCTGCCGCAGTAGCGGGATGCCCTGGCTGTGGTCCCAGTGGGGATGCGTGACCACGATGACGTCCGGAGGAAAGGCATCGAGCTCCTGCAGCATCTCGACCAGATGGGGAGCCTCGGCGGCGGCGCCGGCGTCGATGAGGCACGTCCTGTCGGCCCGCACCAGGTAGACGGCTGTCACCCCGTCCCTGCCGCCCATCCCCGTGTCGATGAGCGTCGTGTCGTCGTTGACCTTCCCAGGACGTCTCATGGCCGACACCGCGGACCTCCTCAGTGCGCCTCCCGGGCGGCATCGACCCGCCCCCCGTTCCGTATCGGCACGAGGGGACGCCGACCACAGTCCCGGGCTCGCACTCGGCGACTGCCGGGGTGGCTGGACGGAGCCGACAACGAGTGATCGCCGGGGCAGGCGCGTGAACAGTCGGCGGCGGGTGGTCGCCGAGACCAACCGAAGACCACCGCAGAAGCAACGGCCGCCGGCGAGGCGGCCGTTGCGGCCGGGCGGGGTCTCCACATCGGGACCCCGCCCGGCCGGCCGACTGTGTCAGGGACGGCCGCGGGCGATCGCGATCGGGCCGGTGCGGACGATCTCGACGATCCCCAGCGGCTGCAGCAGCTCCAGCAGCGCCTCGGACTTCTCGGTGGTCCCCACCACGCGCAGGGTGAGCGTGTTGCGGTCGACGTCGACGATCTTGGCGCGGAAGATCTCGGCGATCTGGAGGGCTTCGGAGCGCTTGTCGCCCTCGGCCCGCACCTTCACCAGCATCAGCTCGGCGGAGATGGTCAGGTCGGGGTCCAGGTCGCGGATCTTGATGACGTTGATCAGCTTGTGCAGCTGCTTGGTCACCTGATCGATCGGGTGCTCGGCGCCGTCGATGGTGATGGTCATGCGGCTCAGGCCGGGCTTCTCGCTCTCGCCGACGGCCAGACTGTCGATGTTGAAGCCGCGCCGCGCGAACAGGCCGGCGATGCGCGTCAGCACGCCGGGCTTGTTCTCCACCAGCACCGAGAGGATGTGCTTCACGACGCACCTCCCTTCGCGTCGGCCTTCTTGCCGGGTGGCGTGGCGGCCGGCTTGGCGGCGGACGGCGTCGCGTCACGCTTGGCGGCGGCCGGCTTGGCGCGCCGCTTCTTCGGCGCGTGGCCGCCGATCATCTCGTCGAGCGACTGGCCGCTGGGCACCATCGGGAAGACGTTCTCCTCCTGGCGCACGCGGAAGTCGATGAGCGCCGGCCGGCCGCAGGCGATCGCTTCGCGCAGGGCGTCGGCGACCTCGTCCTTGCCGGTCACCTTCATGCCGACGGCGCCGAAGGCGTCGGCCAGCTTGGCGAAGTCCGGCTGGGCGGTGATGCAGGTGGCCGAGTAGCGCTTCTCCCAGAACAGGTCCTGCCACTGGCGGACCATGCCCAGATAGCCGTTGTTGAGCATGGCGACGACGATGGGGGCGTCGGCGCAGATGGCGGTGGTCATCTCCTGCATGGTCATCTGGAAGCCGCCGTCGCCGGTGATGTCGATGACCGTCTTGTCGGGCCGCCCGATCTTGGCGCCGATGGCGCTGGGCAGCCCGAAGCCCATGGTGCCCAGCCCGCCGGAGCTGATGAACTGCCGCGGGAAGCGGTACTTGAAGTACTGCGTCGCCCACATCTGGTTCTGACCGACGTCGGTGCAGATGATGCAGTCGCCGCCGGTGACCTCGTCGATCTGCTCGATCACGTACTGCGGCGCCAGATCCCCTTCCTTCATGTCTTCGTCGTAGTGGAAGGGGAACTCGTCCTTGCGCTGCTCTGTGCGCGCCACCCAGTCGGCGGTGCGGCCGGGCTCGGGACCGAGCGCCTTGACCTCGTCGACGATCCGCGCCAGGACATGCCTGGCGTCGCCGACGATGGGGATGAACGGCCGCACGTTCTTGCCGATCTCGGCCGGGTCGACATCGATGTGGATCACCTCGGCGTGCGGCGCGAAGGCGCTCAGTTTGCCGGTGACGCGGTCGTCGAAGCGGGCGCCGACGGCGACCAGCAGGTCACACTCGTGGATGGCGTAATTGGAGGCGACAGAGCCGTGCATGCCCAGCATCCCCAGGAACAACGGGTGTGTGCCGGGGAAGGCGCCGAGGCCCATGAGGGTGCACGTCACCGGCGCCTGAAGCATCTCGGCCAGCTCGAGCAGCTCGGGCGAGGCGCCGGCGCTGATGACCCCGCCGCCGGCGTAGAGCACCGGCCGTTCGGCGGCGGCGAGCGCCCGGGCGGCGGCCCGGATCTGCTTGGTGTGGCCTTCGACGGTCGGCTTGTAGCCGGGCAGATCGAGGCCGGTGGGCTCCCTGTAGTTCATCTCGGCCAGCGAGATGTTGACCGGCAGGTCGATGACCACCGGGCCCGGCCGGCCGGTGCCGGCGATGTGGAACGCCTCGTGGATCACCTGCGGGATGTCGGCCGGGTCGGTGACCAGGTACGAGTGTTTGACGATCGGCAGCGTGATGCCGGTGGTGTCGGCTTCCTGGAAGGCGTCGGTGCCGATGAGGTCGCCGCGCACCTGTCCCGTGAGGGCCACTATCGGCACCGAATCGAGGTAGGCGTTGGCGATGCCGGTGACCAGGTTGGTCGCGCCGGGGCCGCTGGTGGCCATGCACACGCCGACCTTGCCGGTCGCCCGGGCGTAGCCGTCGGCGGCGTGCACGGCGCCCTGTTCGTGACGCACCAGGATGTGACGCAGCGTCCTGGCGTCCATGAGGGCGTCGTAGAGCGGGATCATCACCCCGCCGGGGAAGCCGAAGGCCACATCGCAGCCTTCCGCCTCCAGGGAGGCGACGATCGCTTCTGAGCCTTTCATCTTCATGTCGACGCGGCTCCTTCCGCGTTGAGGGTCGAGGGACGGGAGGCCGGAAGGCGTCGGTCGTTCGCGCGGACCGGACCTGCGAAGGCCGGCCTCCTGCGATCGACCGCCGGACCGGCGGCGACTCCGCCGCCTGCCCGCCGGCCGCTGTTCGCCCGTCGTCTCCGGCTACTGGAGGACGGCGCCCTTGTCGGCGCCGCTCACCAGCCGGCGATAGCGGGCGAGATAGCCGCCTACGCCGTCGCGCGGCGTGAAGGGCGGCTTCGTCTGCCGCCGCCGCGCGAGTTCCTCCTCGCTCACCTCGAGCGTCAGGCTGCGTGCCGGGATGTCGATGCTGATGGTGTCGCCCTCTTCGATGAGACCGACCGGACCTCCTGCCGCAGCCTCGGGAGCGACGTGACCGATGGCGGCGCCGCGCGTGGCGCCGCTGAAGCGGCCGTCGGTGATGAGAGCGACCTTCTCACTGAGCCCGCGGCCGACGATGGCCGACGTAGGGGTGAGCATCTCGGGCATGCCGGGCGCTCCGACGGGACCGCAGTTGCGGATCACCACGACCGAGCCTTCCCGGATGGCGCCGGCGCCGATGGCCTCGACGGCCGCGGCCTCGCTCTCGAAGACCTGCGCCGGCCCGCTGTGCCGCAGCATGGTCGGCGCCACGGCGCTCTCTTTGACGACGCCGCCGTCGGGCGCCAGGTTGCCGAACAGCATGGCCAGGCCGCCGGTGGCGTGATAGGGCCGGTCGAGCGGCCGGATGACCTCGTCGTCGAGGACCACGGCGCCGGCGACGGCCTCGGCCAGCGTCGGTGCCGCCACGCAGCGGGTGGCGCCGTCGAGCAGGCCGCCGTCGAGCAGGCGTTTGAGCAGCGCCTGGATGCCGCCGGCCGCGTAGAGGTCTTCCAGATGATGCGGCCCGGCCGGCGCCATGTTGCAGACGTGCGGCACGCGGCCGGCGATGTCGTTGATGCGCTGCAGCGGGAAGTCGAGGCCGGCCTCGGTGGCGATGGCGGCCAGGTGCAGCACCGTGTTGGTGGAGCAGCCCAGGCTGGAGTCCATGACCAGCGCGTTGCGGACGGCCGCTTCAGTGACGATCTGCCGGGCGCTGAGGCCGTCCGCCAGCACCCGCATGACGGCCTCGCCGCTGTCTTTGGCCAGCCGGATGCGCTCGCTGTACGGGGCCGGCACCGTGCCGTTGCCGGGCAGCGCCAGGCCGAGCACCTCGGTGAGACAGTTCATCGAGTTGGCGGTGAACATGCCCGAACAGGAGCCGCACGTTGGGCAGGCGGCACACTCCACGGCTTTGAGGCCGTCGTCGTCGAGCGTGCCCGCCATGTGGCGGCCGACCGCTTCGAAGACGCTGTTGAGGTCGACGGTCTGGCCGCCGAGCTTGCCGGCCAGCATCGGCCCGCCGCTGACGACCACCGTCGGGATGTCCAGGCGGACGGCGGCCATAAGCATGCCGGGCACGATCTTGTCGCAGCACGGCACCAGCACGAGGGCGTCGAAGGCGTGCGCGACGGCCATCGACTCAACGGTGTCGGCGACCAGCTCGCGGCTGGGCAGCGAGTACAGCATGCCCTCGTGGTTCATCGCCAGGCCGTCGCAGATGCCCATGACGCCGAACTCGAGCGGCACGCCGCCGCCGGCCCGTACGCCGGCCTTGACCGCATCGACCACCGAGCGCAGGTGCATGTGGCCTGGGACCACCTCGCTGAAGGCGTTGGCCACGCCGACGAAGGGGCGCTCCATCTCGGCGTCGGTGATCGCCAGCGCCCTGAGCAGCGATCGGTGGGGCGCGCGCGCGGCGCCGTGCTTGAGCTGGTCGCTTCTCATGTGGTCGTCTTCCCCGTCGTTCCCGGTTCGTCGAGACCTGTCCGGACGCTGCCGGTCGAGATCGATGCAGGCGTTCATGATAGCGGACCGGGGACGCTTGTAGAATCTCGGTGCGCCATGGGACGTGCAGATCCGGTGTGGATCCGCCGTACGGGTCCGGCGCCGATCCGACGTGCGGCGGTGTCCCCACATCCGGGATGAGAGGAGCCGAGACGATGACCGAGTGTCCGACCTGCGGGACGCCGCTGGGCGATGGTGCCGCGTTCTGCGGGCACTGCGGTGCTCGCGTACCGTCCCCGGAAGAGCCCGCCACGAAGACCCCGGCGGCACCCGGCGGCTCCGGTACGTGCGCCACATGTGGTGCCACGCTCGGCCGCGATGACCTGTTCTGTGCACGCTGCGGGACTCGCCGGACGTCGACGTCGGCCGGGTCGACCGACGTCCCAGAGCCCGACCCGCTCAGCGCACCCACAGTCGTCGTCCCGCGTGCGGCCGCATCTCCGTGGCCGGGCACGGCCGGCAACGGCGCGATGCCGCCGGCGCCCCCCGCTCCGCCGGCCGCTCCTCCGCCGTCATCAGGCTCCCCGAGCGAACCCCCGGCGTCATCGGGAGGCCGCCGCCGAACGGCGATCCTGGCCGGCGCCGCGCTCGTCCTTGCAGCCGGTATCGCGGTGGCCGTCTACTTCGGCTTCTTCTTCGGCCAGAACAGCGTCGAGGACACCGTGACCGCACTCGATCCGATCATCAGACCCGTCGTGACTGCACAGCGGGAGACCGACGCGGCCCTCGAATCGCTCTCGTTGTCGCCCGAGTCGATCGCCGCCGTCATCGAAAGCGCCACGCGCCTGAACGACGCCGTCACCGCAGCGCAGCGGAAGGCTGATCTGGCGGTGGCCGAAGGCGAGGAGGCGGAAGCGGTGCGCGAAGCCTGCGTCGCCGCCTTGCGGGCCCACGAGGACTACGCTGCCGGCGTGGCGGCCCTGCCGGCCGATCCCGCAGCTTTGAGCGCGGCGGCAGCCGACGAGTCGGCACGGCAGGCTGCTCGCGTCGCAGGCGCCTACGACGATCTCTTCGATCTCGCACCGGCTCTACCGACAGTCACCTTCTCCGAGGCGGCGCGGGTGCAGTTGCGGACCGTGGCCCAGGAGGCAGAGGGCGCCGCCGGGCAGCGGCTGGAGCTGGCGGCCTTCCTCGACTCGGTGGTGTCGCTCTTCCCGGCCTCGCAAGGCGAGCGGCGCGACGGCGAGACGACGCTCAGCCAGCTCGAGGGCCTGATCATCCCGCCCGACAACGCCGCCGGCCGCATGGAGTCGGTCGCCGCCGGATTGCGCGGCGCAGTCGCCCAGATCGACTCACTGACTCCGCCGGACGACCCTCGGGCGGCACAGGTCAAGGCGACCTACCGCGCAGCGGTTGAGCACTGGGCTACGGCCGCCGACGAATACGCCTCGTGGATGTGGACCCTCCACGACTACTACATGGTGAGCGGCGACTGGCCGCCACAGTACGGTATCGAAGCCGACACGTACCTCGACCCCTCCTACGAGGCGGCCTATGAAGCGTCCGAGCTTGCCCTCGTCGCGCGCCAGAAGCTGGCCGGCGAGGTGAACGCCCTCGCATCCGAGCTCGGAGCTCCAGGGGGGTGGTCGGCGAGCGACATGTGAGCGGGAGCGACTGCGTCGTCCCGCTCGCACGTGACGGCTGCGCGGAAGTGTGAGCGGGAGCGACTGCGTCGTCCCGCTCGCACGTGGACTGCGATATACCTCAGTGGGTATAATCGGACGAACTTTCCGTCCCGCCTTCCGTCGAGCGTCGACGCGGCCGGTCACCGGTGCGTGTGGTACTCGTGAACGCAGCAGAGGAGGTTTCCATGGGTCCATCCGGCTACGGCCTCGGCGAGACTGTGGCCCGTCCGTTCGCCGACGTCGTCGCCGACGTTCGAGCCGCGCTCGGTGAGCAGGGCTTCGGCATCATCACCGAGATCGACATGCGGCAGACCATGAAAGACAAGCTCGACCGGGACACACGGCCGTACATCATCCTCGGCGCCTGCAACCCCCGGTTCGCGGCCGAGGTGCTGGAGAGCGAGCCCGAGCTCGGCCTCTTCCTGCCCTGCAACGTCCTGGTCTTCGAGGCGGAGGACGGCACCCGCGTGAGCGCCGTCGATCCGTCGGCCCTGCTGCAGATGGCCGGCGACACAGGGCTCGCATCGATCGCCGATCAGGTGCGCGAGCGCCTGGCGGCCGCCATCGATGCCGTCTGAGTGAGCGGCGCGGCCGCGAGCAGGCAGCACGAGCCGCCGGGTGCGTCTCCATCTGCTGCGACAGACTGTCGCCGATGCGTCAGGATTGCGCCCGGTACCGAAACGGGTAGGAACAGGCCGATGTGCCGCGGGCGGGCTGCCCCCGGACACACGGTGACGAAAGGACAACGTGGGGTTGGCCACCCCGGCTTGCGAGGGCCGCGCGGCGATCCCGAAAGGAGACGACTGTGAGCGAAGTGAAGACCCTGACCGATGCGACGTTCGACACCGAGGTCGCCGGTGACAAGCCGGTCATCGTGGACTTCTGGGCGCCGTGGTGCGGCCCCTGCCGCATGGTCGGCCCGGTGCTCGAGCAGATCGCCGACGAGCACGGCGACAAGATCGCAGTCGGCAAGCTCAACGTCGACGAGAATCCCGGCACGGCCAGCAAGTTCGGCATCATGAGCATCCCCACCATCATGCTCTTCAAGGACGGCGAGGTCGCCAAGAAGGTCGTCGGTGCGCGGCCCAAGGCCGACCTCGAGAAGGAGTTCGAGCTCGCCTGACGCCGACCTCGAGAAAGAGGTCGAGCCGGCCTGACGCCGGCCGCCGCGCCGACGAGGCACGACGCCGAATGCACGAGGGGCGGCGGACCCCGCCGGGTCCGCCGCCCCTCCTCGTCCCAGCCCCTCGGAGTCGCTGCTACTTGATGGCGTCCTGGCCGCGCTCGCCGGTGCGTGTGCGGATGGCGTCCTCGACCGGCGAGATGAAGATCTTGCCCTCGCCGAGCTGCCCGCTCGTGAGCGAGGCGCGGATCTTCTCGACGATCGCCTCCACGTCGGCCGCCTCGACGACCATCTCGACCTTCATCTTGGGATGGAAGCGGAACTGGCCCGGCTTGACCTCTTCGCCGCGGATGAAGCCGCGCTCGACGCCGAAGCCCTTGACCTCGGCCACGGTCATGCCGCGCACGCCCTCCACGCAGAGCGCCTCGGCGACCGCATCGAGGTTGTACGGCTGGATGTAGCACTCGATCTTCTTCATCGGGGTCTCCCCTCTCATCGTTTCGCTCGTGCGCGACAGCCGTCTCAGACGGTCAGACTACCCGGACCGCCGGGATGGCTACCGCCGCCACCGTCGGATCGCGTCGGGCGGTCGTCGCGCTTCAGACCACGCCCTGGGCCATCATCGCCTTGGCGACCTTCAGGAAGCCGGCGATGTTGGCACCGTTGACGTAGTTGCCCGGCGTCCCGAACTCCTCGGCCGCTTCGACGCACTGCCTGTGGATGGCCTTCATGATGCCGTGCAGCCGGGCGTCGACCTCCTCGCGGTCCCAGGAGAGACGCAGCGTGTTCTGCGACTGTTCGAGACCGGAGGTGGCCACACCGCCGGCGTTGGCCGCCTTGCCGGGACCGTAGAGGATGCCTTCCTTGACGAACAGCTCGACGCCCTCGGGGACGGTCGGCATGTTGGCGCCTTCGCTGACCACGAAGACGCCGTTCTTGAGCAGGTTGGAGGCGTCCTTGAAGTTGATCTCGTTCTGCGTGGCGCAGGGGAAGGCGCAGTCGGCCGGAACGTCCCAGAGCGGGTTGTGGTCGAGGTTGGGGTCGACCGGCGTGTAAACGGCACCCGGGAAGCGCTCCGCGTACTCCTTGATGCGGCCGCGCTTGACGTTCTTGAGCTCGAGGATGAAGGCGAGCTTGTCGCGGTCGATGCCGGCCTCGTCGAGGATCCAGCCGTTGGAGTCGGAGCAGGTGACCGGCAGGCCGCCGAGGTCGAGGATCTTCTCCATGGCGTACTGGCTGACGTTGCCCGAGCCGCTGACCAGGCAGCGCCTGCCCTGCAGGGTCTGGTCGCGGGTGGCGAGCATCTCGGCGGCGAAGTAGACGGCGCCGTAGCCGGTCGCCTCGGGCCGGATGAGCGAGCCGCCGTACTCGATGCCCTTGCCGGTCAGCACGCCGACGAACTCGTTGCGGATACGCTTGTACTGGCCGAACATGAAGCCGATCTCGCGGCCGCCGACGCCGATGTCGCCGGCCGGGATGTCGGTGCGGTCGCCGATGTGGCGCGCCAGCTCGGTCATGAGGCTCTGGCAGAAGCGCATCACCTCGAGGTCGCTCTTGCCCTTGGGGTCGAAGTTGGAGCCGCCCTTGCCGCCGCCCATCGGCAGCGTCGTGAGGCTGTTCTTGAAGACCTGCTCGAAGGCGAGGAACTTGAGCAGCCCGAGGTAGACGCTGGGATGGAAGCGCATGCCGCCCTTGTAGGGGCCGATGGCGCTGTTCATCTCGATCCGGTAGCCCTTGTTGATCTGCAGCTCGCCTGAGTCGTCGACCCAGGGCACGCGGAACATGATGACCCGCTCGGGCTCGGCGATGCGCTCGAGGACCTTGGCCTGGCGATACTCGGGGTAGCGGTCCATGACAGGGGCCAGGGACTCGGCGACCTCCTGGGCGGCCTGATGGAACTCGGGCTCGCCCGGGTTCGCGGCCTTGAGCTCGGCCATGAACTCATCGACGTAGACGTTGCTCATGGATCCTCCGGTGGACGTTGATGGAGACTGGACGTACAGACGCGGCCTGGCGCTCCAGGCGCCGCGTTCGACGACGGCCGGCGCACCTTGAGGGTCCGCCCGGACAGCCGACACCGTTCATCGACCGAGTATATGTGACAAGACGGAGCTCACCACGTGCCAGGAGGCCGAATGTGGCGGGGGTGTTTGGCCAGGGCGTACAACACGCCTCTCAGCACCCACCGTGAGGACGGCGGCGACCGCCCGGGCGGCGGCCCGCCCCCGGTGGCCGGTCGCCCGTCGTGACGGACCGGCGCACCACCTCGCTGTCTCGGTCGCCGTCCTCCGTCGTCCTGCCCGTCCACGTGCCGGGCTCCTCGCCTCAGCCTCCCCCCAGGCGCCGCAAGCGGGTATCATCGGCAGACGATGAGCACGTTCCCGCTGCCGTTCGATTCCGACGCCCTGCGCGCCAACATCGCCACCACCGCCCAGGAAGTGGTCATCCCCGACCGCTACCTGCGACTGGTCGCGTCGGTCGAGGGCTTTCACGGCGTCCGCAGCTCGCTGACCGAGACCCTCGGCGAGTACTTCCACACCTTCCGCAACACCGATGCGCTGATCGAAGGCTTCCAGACCATCCTCCTGCGCAACTGGAGCTACTTCGAGCGTTCGGACGACCGCGCCGAGGCCTTCGAGCTGCTCGCCGAGCTCATCCTCGGCCTTCTCGACGAGCCGCTCACCGATGCACAGCTCTCGTCGCTCCTGCGCGAGCTGCTCATGTGGAGCCGGTCGGCGCTCGAAGGACGCCACGGCGATGCGTACGACGACAGCGTCGGGCTGATCGGCGAGTACCTCTCCGGCCTGCTGCCCGACCGGCCGGTCCCCTTCCTGGAGCGCGACGTACTGCTGCGCAACCTGGTCCGCCGGGCGAGTCAACGGCCGGGCCTGGCGGCCGGGTTCCTCGACCTGTACCGCGAGCTCCTGCTGAAGGGCTACCGCCGGGTCGCGGAACGACTCGACGTCCCGGAGTGGGCGACGACCGGCGCCGGCGAGCTCACCGATCCGGAGGCCGTCGCCGGCCGCTTCGGTTTCCTCGAGAGGCAACGGCTGGCGGATCTGCTGGCCGCCGCCGAGGCCGCCGGCCGCGACGACCTGCTCGATTCCGGGCTGCCGCTCTTCTCGGACATCCTCGGGCAGGTCATCGATGAGGTCTTCCGCGTCGAGAACCTGGAGGACCGCTTCGCCGCCTGCCTCTACCTGCTCAAGGACGACACCCTCGGTCACCGTCAGAACGAGGTCATGGTCGACCTGCTGGCGGTGGTCAAGCAGATGATGGATCCCGACCGGCACATGGACGCCGAGCGGATCCTGAGTCGTCTCACCGCGTTCTTCCGCGACCGCGACAACGAGTTCCTCCTCATGCGCTTCCGCTGCTACGAGGCGATCGGGGTGGCGATCGGCGAGGCCGGCAACGTCCGCGACGCCGACCACCTCATCAACGACATCCTCTACTGGAAGTTCCAGTACCCGGAGATCAGCGGCGCCACGGACGAGTGGGAGACCGTGGTCAACCCCTTCCACCTGCCGAAGATCCGGACCTGGATGCACATCATCGAGTCCAATCCGGCCCTCTACGAGCGGCTGGCGGCAGCGCTGAACGTGCAGCTGCGCCTCGGCGGCGTGTACATCGCCGACACCGACCTGTTCCAGCGCGACGTGACGCAGTTCCTCAACGCGGACATCCGGCCCATCTACTTCGTCGCCAAGCAGCTGCTGCGCACCCTGCCGGTGTACTTCAACGAGGTCGGCGCCGAGGGCGAGCTGCGCTCGGTGAGCACCGAGATGGACGAGCTGAGCAACCGTCACGACACGCTCGTCCACTTCCTGCGCAAGCAGTCACATACCGAATCGTCGAACCGCCTGTTGTCGTTCACCCGTGCCGCCCTGCGCTACTGGCTCACGCACGACCCCGCCGGGCTGCGGCCGTACCTGTCGGTCAATACCCTGACGGCCGTCGAGGGGCAGCCGGAGTGGGCCGCCGGCCCGCACCGGGTCCTCGCCGCCCTCCATCAGCACTGGTCCGTGCAGACGGCCGGCGGGCACGCACTGCGCCCGGCCGACGAGCCGTCGGGCGTCGGCGGCGGCGAAGTGCCACCGGAGGCGGCCGACGGCTCGCACCACCCCGGCCCCGAGGGGGCCGGCGGCCGTGCGCCCGATGATCCTCGGACAGCGACGGCGGCCGGCGACCAGGTCGCTGCGGCCGACGAGTTCCTCGACTGGCTGCTGGCACTCTCTCCGGCAGCACTGCGCACGAGGCTCGTCGAAGAGGACGTCGAGGCGGCCGACGGCGTCGACGAACGGCGGGTGGCGCTTCTGGTCCGCATGTACCAGCTCCTGGAACAGAAGTACTCGCTGTCCGCGCACGGGGTCGGCGACGCCGTCGGCAGACACCTGCATCTGGCGCCAGGCGTGCGCGAGGCGTTCGGCGACGCTCTCGCCGACTGGCAGGGCGAACCGACGCCGAGCACACGCGACGCCCTGCTCGATGCCGCGCTGACCGTCCTCGAGGAACTCAAGGCGATCGTCCTGGCTCCGGAGCCGTCGGCGCCCACCGAGAACATCTACCGCAAGCGCCACATCGCGGCCGGCATCCCGTCCATCTACGGCAACTACAGCGAGCCCAAGTTCGACGCACTCGGCCTGTCGTTCCGTGTCGAGAGTCTGGTCGGCCGCCTGTTCGACGATCTGGCCGCCGAGGGCATCGAGCCCTACATCACGCGCGATTCGCTGCGCCGCATGACGGCCGCCATCCGCCGCTTCGAGCGGGCGCTGGCCGTGGACGGCGTCGATTCGCGTGCCCTGGGCGCCAATCTGAATCTGCTCGACGCCAGCTTCAGTAGCCACAACTTCACCTTCCACCAGTATCAGAACGTCTTCCAGTTCCTTGCCAACAGCGTCACCGAGCTCTCCACCACGTCGGTACTCAGCCACGACCAGGTGATGCACACCGTCCTGATACACGATCCGCGTCAGTGCGAAGCACGGGGCATGTCGGTCGACGCGGTCGCCGAGATGCTGCTGCGCGAGGTCCTGGTGTCGGCTCTCGGCATGCAGGACCTCGACCGCTACGTAGCCGCCGCGCTGCGCCAGATCTCGATGCTCCACGGCCGGCTCAGCGGCCACGCGCTGACCAGGATGATGAACTACGACCCCGAGCGCCTCGTCTCGCCGATCCACGAGCCGCGGCCCGGCGCCGACGAGCAGATGTCGCTCGGCTTCAAGGGCCTGGGACTCAAGCAGATGTCGCTCTACGGCCACCGTGTGCCCCAGGGCTTCGTGCTCACCACCGAGCTCTTCGACGCCCGGCCGGCGATGTCGTACCGGCCGCTCTACGAAGACACCATCGAGCGCATCGGCGCCGCCCTCGCCGATCTGGAGCGCCAGACCGCGCTGCGTCTCGGCGACCGGAAGCGGCTCCTCCTGGTGTCGATCCGCTCCGGCGCGGCCATCTCCATGCCCGGGCTCATGACCACCTTCGTCAACGTGGGGCTCAACGACCTCCTGGCCGAGGAGCTGTCGAAGCATCGGCGCTTCGAGTGGGCCGCCTGGGACGCCTACCGGCGCTTCCTGCAGTCCTGGGCGATGTCCTGCGGCATCGACCGCGACTTCTTCGACGCCATCATGGGCGAGTTCAAGTCGCGCTACGGCGTCGAACGCAAGCTCGACTTCAGCCCCGATCACATGCGCGAGATCGCGTTCGCCTACAAGCAGCGGGCGCGGGAGGTCGGCGTCGTGTTCATCGACGATCCCTTCCGGCAGGTGGTCTGGTGCGTCCGCAAGGTGCTCGAGTCGTGGGACACCGATCACGCCCGGCTGTACCGCGAGTACACCGGCATCGCCGAGGAATGGGGCACCGCGGTGGTCGTGCAGCGCATGATCTTCGGCAACCTGAGCCGCCTGTCGGGCTCGGGCGTGACCTTCACCAACAACCCGCTCGAGCCGCACAGCCGTCAGGTGCGGCTCTTCGGCGACTACGCCGTGCGCAGTCAGGGCGAGGACCTGGTCGGCGGCCTGGTCTTCCCGTTGCCGATCTCAGAAGCCCAGCGCATGGGCAGCCCGACGTATCGCGGGACCCAGCATTCGCTCGAGAGGGACTTCCCCGACGTCTACCGCGAGCTGCTCTCCGTGGCTCGCGACCTGGTGGCGGAGCGCGAGTACGATCCGCAGGAGATCGAGTTCACCTTCGAGTCGCCGGCGGCCAAGGACCTGTACATACTCCAGAAGCGCGCCGTCGTCCAGGAGCACACCAGGGACGCGGCTTACTTCGATACCGGATCGCCGGCCTACGGACCGCCGGCGGCGGTCGGCATGGGCGTCGCCGGCGGCGCCTACTCCGGCCGCATCGCCATCAACGCGGCGCAGATCGACGAGCTCGAGGCCGAGACGCCGGAGGAGCACATCGTCCTGCTGCGGCCGGACACGGTGCCCGACGACATCGCCATGATCACCCGTGTCAGCGCCATCCTGACCGCCCGCGGCGGGGCCACCTCGCACGCCGCCGTGACCGCCAAGCGTCTCGGCAAGACGGCCGTGGTCGACTGCGAGGACCTCGAGGTGGTCGAACACGAGGGCCTGGCGCGACTGGCCGGCAACGAGCTGCGGGCCGGCGACTGGCTCTCGATCGACGGGCGGACCGGCAACATCTTCCTCGGCCGCATCCCGACGCGCACGAGCCCGACGCCGCCGGAGCCGCGATGAGACGCACCGGATGCCGATGGTCGTGCCGGTGCGGAGAGCGGGCGACACTTGTGCGCGGCGGCGTATCGGAGCGGCCATCGTGCGACATCGCGGCGCCGCGCGACCGGCGGTCGCCATCGACATGTACGGATATGGTTGGACGCAGGCAGAGTCGAGCACGGCACAGGGTGACCTGACGGGAGGAGCGGCGCGCAATGGCTGCACAACGCACACTTGGCATCAACGGCCTGGGCCGCATCGGCAAGCTGACGCTGTGGCACCACCTCGGCGGCGACGAGTTCGACCGCATCGTCATCAATCTCGGGCGGCACGTCGGGACGTCGCTCGACTCGCTGGCGCAGTACATCGCCAAAGACAGTACGTACGGGCCGCTGCATCGCTTCCTGCACGGGCGCTCGGGCGTCCGCGACATCGAGGTCGTCGACGAAGCGGCCGGCCTCATGAGCGCCCATGGCAAGGAACTGGTGATCCTGCGCGAGGCCCGCGATCCCAGGGAGATCCCCTGGCGCCAGAACGGCGTCGAGCTGGTCGTGGAATGCACCGGCACCTTCCGCGACCCGTTCGCCGAGCCCGACGCACCCAGAGGCTCGCTGCGCGGGCACCTCGCCGCCGGTGCCCGCGCGGTCGTGCAGAGCTCCCCGTTCAAGAGCAAGCAGAAGGGTCACCCGCTGCCCGACGACGCAGCCATCCTCATCAACGGCATCAACCAGTACCAGTTCGAGCCCGGGACGCACAAGCTGATCTCGGCCGCCTCGTGTACCACCACCGCGCTGGCCCACATGATGCGGCCGCTGCTCGAGCGCGACCTGACCCGCAACATGATCACGGCGGGTATGAGCACCGTCCATGCGGCGACGCCGTCGCAGCCCGTCCTCGACACCGTCCCCAAGGCCGGCGCGACAGACTTGCGCAAGAGCCGTGGCGCCCTGGACAACGTCGTCATCACCTCGACCAACGCCGCCGCCGCGCTGGAGCAGGTCATGCCCGAGATAGCGCGGATCGGATTCATGGCCGACTCGGTCCGTATCCCGACATCGAGCGTGAGCCTGATCATCCTCAACGTCACGTTCCAGAGCGAGACGCTGCCCGACGGCACCGTCTCGGTGAGCCGTGAGGTGATCAACGGGATCTACCGTGAGGCCGGCGAAGCGGAAGCGCACGGGCTCCTCAGATACAGCGATGAGCAGAACGTCTCCAAGGACCTGCTCGGCGAGGACGCCGCGGTGGTCATCGAGGGTGTGGAGACGCACACTCGGACCGGCTTCGTCGACCTGCGGGCGCCCGCCCAGAAGGCCGGCGCCGGCTCCCAGTGCGAGACCCTGCACGTGCCGCTCACGCACGTCAAAGTCTTCGGCTGGTACGACAACGAGATGGGCAGCTACACGCACCGGCTCGGAGAGCTCACGGAGCACGTGGCCAGGAGCCTCTGACTCCGGGACGCTCCGCAGCCTGCCGGGCACCCCGCAGGCGGCCGCGCGTACACCCGCCCGCAGGCGTCCTGCGGATGCCCGACCGGGTGACATCTGTACGGTTTGTCCAAGTGCCGCCGGGTCGTTCCCCGAAACGCCTAGCCTGCGCTCGCTCTGCCGGACTGCGAGTGGTCTACTATGGGTAAGGACGAGCCTGTCGCGGCTCACACGCGCCACGGCATCCTCGCCCGCAGCGGGCGGCGGCCGGTGGCATACCTCCTCTTCACCTTGGACCACTCCCGGCCGGCGCACGATGGCATGCGAGCAGAGCACACGCGACCCGGCGACACACGGCGCCGGCGATCGTGCCCCGCATGACTTCACAGGGCACGACTCCGGCAGACAGTGCGAGGCGCAGCCGTACGGCGCCGCACGCGTACCGGTGAGGCAGAGCACGAGGAGAGAGCATGGCACTCAAGACTCCCGAGGAGTACATCCAGAGCATCGCCGACCTCGGCCTGCGGATCTACATCTTCGGCGAAGAGGTGGAGGACTACACCGACCACCCGATCATCCGCCCCAGCCTCAACTGTCTGGCGACCACCTACGAGCTGGCCGGCATGCCCGAGTATCAGGACCTCATGCTGGCCACCAGCCACCTCAGCGGCGAGAAGGTCAACCGCTTCGCCCACATCCACCAGTCCACCGAGGACCTGGTCAAGAAGGTGAAGATGCAGCGGCTGCTGGGCCAGAAGACCGGCTCCTGCTTCCAGCGCTGCGTCGGCATGGACGCTCTCAACGCCGTCTACTCGGTCACCTACGAGACCGACCAGGCGAAGGGGACCGCCTACCACCGGAGGTTCCGCGACTACGTCCGCTTCGTCCAGGACAACGACCTCACCGTCGACGGGGCCATGACCGACCCCAAGGGCGACCGCAGCCTCCCACCGCACAAGCAGACCGACCCCGACATGTACGTGCACGTAGTCGAGCGCCGCGACGACGGCATCGTGGTGCGCGGCGCCAAGGCGCACCAGACCGGCGCCTGCAACTCGCACGAAGTGCTGGTGATGCCCACCATCGCCATGCGCGAGGGCGACGAAGACTACGCCGTCTGCTTCAGCACCCCGGCCAACGCCGAGGGCATCTTCTACATCTACGGCCGCCAGAGCTGCGACACCCGCAAGCTGGAGGGCACCGAGCTCGACGTGGGCAACAAGCGCTACGGCGGGCAGGAAGCGCTCATGGTCTTCGAGGACGTCTTCGTGCCGTGGGAGCGCGTCTACATGGACGGCGAGATCGAGTTCAGCGGCCTGCTGGTGGAGCGCTTCGCCGGCTACCACCGGCAGAGCTACGGCGGCTGCAAGGTGGGCGTCGGCGACGTGCTCATCGGCGCCGCCGCCCTGGCCGCCGAGTACAACGGCGTCGCCAAAGCGAGTCACATCAAGGACAAGCTCGTCGAGATGAACCACCTCAACGAGACGCTGTACTCCTGCGGCATCGCCTGCTCGGCCGAGGGCTTCTGCACCGCCGCCGGCAACTACCAGAGCGATCTGCTGCTCAGCAACGTCTGCAAGCAGAACATCACCCGCTTCCCGTACGAGATCACACGCCTCGCCGAAGACATCGCCGGCGGCCTCATGGTCACCATGCCCAGCGAGTCGGACTTCAGCGACGAGAAGCTGGGGCCGATCGTGCAGAAGTACTTCGCCGGCTCCTGCGACGCGCCCACCATGGACCGCATGCGCGTGCTGCGGCTCATCGAGAACCTCACGCTGGGCACGGCGGCGGTCGGCTACCGCACCGAGAGCCTGCACGGCGCCGGCTCGCCGCAGGCGCAGCGGGTCATGATCGCCCGACAGAGCAACATGGACCACAAGAAGGAGATCGCCAAGGCGCTGGCCGGCGTCGGCAAGGAGCTGCCGAAGACGTGCCCGGGCCAGCAGGAGATCGCCTCGGTGGCTCACTGACGGCAGCGACCGGCACGCTGCCCACCGGGACGCAGTCGGGGCTTCGATGAGCGCGGCAGAGGGACACGGCGGCGAGCACCACGCGGCCGCCGAGGCCGCCGGCGGCGAGCCTGGGCCGATAGAAGTGAGGTACTGCGGCGGCTGCAACCCGGCCATCGACAGGGTAGCGGTCGCCGCCGCCGTCGCGGAAGCGATGACCGCCGACACCGCCGCGGAAGCGATGACCGCCACCGCCGCGAACGCACGCAGCCGGACGGGCGGCGACGCGCCGCGCACGCTGTTCCTGTCCGGCTGCCGGCGTGCGTGTGCCTCGGGGCACCGCCTTCGTGTCGAGCACAAGGGCGCCATCGTCGTCGCCGGCGAGCACGTCGATGCGCTGCCGACGGGCGTGGAGCGCATCCCCGAGACGGTGGTGCGGTCGCTCGTGAAGCGAGTCGACGGACCCGGCGGCGCCCGCGGAGGACGAGCGACCGGCAGCAGGAAGAGCAAGGAGTAGCCGCATGGAGTGGCACGAGGAGTACCGGCGCAGGCTGTGCAGCGCCGAGGATGCGATGAGCGTGGTCAGGTCGGGTGACCGGGTGGTGTTCGCGCACGCCAGCGGCGAGCCGCTGGAGCTTGTCGACGCGCTCGTGGCCCGGGCACCCGAGCTGCGCGGCGTCGAGATCGTCCACATGGTGGCGATGGGCAAAGGTGAGTACGCCAGGCCGGAGTACGCCGAGAGCTTCTACCACAACTCGGTCTTCGTCGGTGGCAGCACCCGCGACGCCGTGCACGCCGGCCGCGGCGACTACACGCCCACCTTCTTCAGCGAGATCCCCGACCTCTTCCTCAAAGGCTACCTGCCGCCCGACATCGTCCTCGTCCACCTCTCGCCGCCCGACAGGCACGGCTTCTGCTCGTTCGGCATCTCGGTCGACTACACGAAGCCGGCCGCCTCGGTAGCCAGGACCATCATCGCTCAGGTGAACCCCAACATGCCGCGCACCCACGGCGACTCGTTCATCCACGTCAGCAAGCTCGACCACATCGTGGAGAGCGAGCAGCCGATCATCGAGCTGCAGCCGCCGAAGATCGGCCCGGTCGAGGAAGCGATCGGCAAGCACATCGCCGGGCTGGTGAACGACGGATCCTGTCTGCAGCTCGGCATCGGTGGCATCCCCGACGCCGTCCTCAAGTTCCTTCACCACAAGAACGACCTCGGCATCCACACCGAGATGTTCAGCGAGGGCGTCGTCGACCTCTACCACGAAGGCGTCGTGACCAACGCCCGCAAGAACCTGCACCGCGACAAGATGGTCGCCACCTTCCTCATGGGCACCCGCCGGCTCTACGACTTCGTCGACGACAACCCGATGGTCAACATGTTCCCGGTCAACTACACCAACGACCCGTTCGTCATCGGGCAGATCGACAACGTGGTCTCCATCAACTCGGCCCTGCAGGTCGACCTGATGGGGCAGGTCGTCGCCGACACCATGGGCCCGATGCAGTTCACCGGCATCGGCGGCCAGGTCGACTTCGTCCGCGGCGCCGCCCGCAGCGCCGGCGGCAAGGCGATCATCGCCCTGCCCGCGACGGCGAAGAAGGGCACCGTCAGCCGCATCGTGGCCCGCATCGGCGACGGCGCCGCGGTCACCACCATGCGCGCCGACGTCGACTACGTGGTCACCGAATACGGCGTGGCGCACCTCAGGGGCAAGAGCCTGCACCAGCGCGCCAGGGCGCTCATCGACATCGCCCACCCGGACTTTCGCGACCAGATCGTCGAGGAGTGCACGGCGCTGCGCGGCGACGGCTGGTTCTGCGGCACCCGCAGCAAGGCGCTGTGGAGCGAGTGACTGACCAACAAGCGCCTGCGGTCCAAGTGCCGCCGGCGAGATGACGACCACAGGAGACCTCACATGGACATGAAGCCGCGCACGTTCCTGGCCCCGCGGACAATCATCACCGGCGCCGGCTGTGTGGAGCAGCTCGGAGACCATGCCAAGAAGCTCAAGGCCACCAGGGTGCTCATCGTCAGCGACCCCGGCGTCGGCGCCGCCGGGATGATCGAGAAGGTCGAGCAGCCGCTCAAGGCGGCCGGCCTGGAGACCGGCGTCTTCGCCGAGAGCGTGCCCGAGCCGCCGATGAGCAGCGTCGACGACGCCGCGAAGATCGCCGAAGACGGCGGCTACGACTGCGTGGTGGCCTTCGGCGGCGGCTCCGCCATGGACACGGCCAAGATGGTCGCCGTGCTGCCCGGCACCGGCAGGAAGGTCGAGGACTATGTCGGCATCGACGTCCTCGACAACCCCGGCCTGCCGGTCATCGCCATCCCGACCACCGCCGGCACCGGCTCCGAGGTCACCAAGGTCGCCATCTTCGCCAACGAGAAGCTCAACGTGAAGCAGGGCGTCAGCAGCCCCTACCTGGTGCCGGACGTGGCGCTGGTGGACCCGGTGCTCACCATGAGCTGCCCGCCGAGGGTCTCGGCCGCCAGCGGCATCGACGCCCTCATCCACAACATCGAGGCCTACACCTCAGTCAACGCCACGCCGCTCACCGACATGTACGCCATCAAGGGCATCGAGCTCATCGCCCGCAGCATCCGCACCGCCGTGTACCAGGGCGGCAACGTCGCGGCGCGCTTCGACATGGCCCTCGGCGCGCTGTACGGCGGCATGTCCTTCGGCAACGCCGGCGTCACCGCCGTCCATGCGCTCTCGTACCCCGTCGGCGGCCGCTTCCACGTGCCGCACGGCGACGCCAACACGCTCATGCTGCCGTGGGTGATGCAGTACAACATGCTCGGCTGCCTGGAGCGTTTCGCCGACATCGCCGCGGCCATGGGCCTCGACGTCGACGGGCTCACGGCTCGCGACGCGGCTCAGATGGCGGTCGACGAGATGCGCCTGCTGGCCGACGACCTCGACCTGCCGCTCTATCTCAGCGACGTCGGCATCCCGGCCAGCGCCATCGAGGAGCTCACCGACGGCGCCATGGGTCAGACCCGCCTGCTGGTCAACAACCCGCGCACCCTGACGCGCGACGATGTGGTGGCGATCTACAAGGCCTGCGCCGAGCGACCCGAGGGTTGACGGCCACTCGAGGGTCGATGGTTAACAGTCATTTCGGAGCGACTCAACACCGGCTCAACATGAGTCGTCTACAGTCTCCGTACCCCCTTTGCTGAGGGATCGCGCCCCCTGCGGTCCCAGGCGCGCAAGCGCCGAAGAGAAGCCCCGTCCCCCCGCGGGGCTTCTCTCTTTCTGCGCCTCTGCGTTCCGCGTCTCCCTCCGCGCGATGGCATGCGAAGAGCTTCCCGGGGACTCCGGCCCCGCGTCCGCCCGATCGGCGACGGCGCTGGTAGGATGCACGCGACGGCGGCGCCCTCGTCGCCGTCGATCTGCCGGTCACCGGCCCGCGTGGAGGTGTGTGACATGAGCAAGGCCCGCGTGCATCGGTCGCCGCGCGTCCTCATCACCGGCATCGGCTCCCTGGACGCCCTGGGGGGCGAGGCGGTCAAGCTGGGGGCCACGAAGGCGTGCCTTGTGACCGACGCCGGCATCGCCCAGAGCGGTCTGAGCGAGACGGCGGAGCGGCAGCTCGTCGATCGCGGCATCGGCGTCGACGTCTACGATCGCGGCATGCCCGTACCGAGCATCGAAGCCGTGGCCGACTGCGTCATGCACATCGAGGAGGGCGGTCACGATCTCATCGTCGCGTTCGGCGGCGCCTCCTCCAGCGAGATCTCCAAGCTCGCCAGCGTCCTTGTCGGAAGCGGTGCCTCGCCGCTCGACATCGCCGGCCTCGACAAGGCCCCGCGCAAGCGCGTGCCGCTGATCGCCGTCCCCACCACCGCCGGCACCGGCGACGAGGTGACCGCCATCGGCGAGTTCACGGCCCCCGACGAGCCCAGACGGCGCGCCGTCATCAGCGACCACCTCATCCCCACGGTGGCGATCATCGACCCGGTGCTGACCATCTCCTGTCCACCCGGCATCACCGCCGCCGCCGGCATGGACGCCTTCGCGCACAACATCGAAGCCTTCATCTCGGTCCACGCCACGCTGCACACCGACTCGCTGACCCGGCAGGGCCTTGAGCTCATCGCGAAGAGCCTGCGCACCGCCGTGTTCGACGGCGAGGACATCGAGGCGCGGGACAACATGGCCATCGGCTCCGTGCTGGGCGGCATCGGGTACGGCAACGCCGGCCTCGGCGCCGTGCACGCCCTCTCGTACCCGATCACGGCGCGTCACCACGTGCCCCACGGCGTGGCCAACGCCCTCATCATGCCGTGGGTTCTGGAGAAGGTCATGCTGGCCGGACTCGACTACTTCGGTGAGCTGGGCGTGGCCATGGGCGAGCTGATGGCCGGCCTGAGCCAGCGTGAGCAGGCGGAGCGCACGATCGTGACCATGCGCCACCTGATACACGACCTCGAGATGCCCGAGTACCTCAGCGACGTGGGCGTGCCGGCCACCGGCGTCGAGCAGCTCGCCGACGACGCGATGCAGCACAGTCGCCTCCTGGCCAACGCGCCACGACGGCTCAGCCGCGACGACATCGTCGGCATCTACCTGCGGGCGGCGGTGCGGCCGGAGTAGCCGGGCGGCGGCGTCGAGCCAGAGCGAGCCTCGACCGGATCCGATCGGCGTGCCGGCCGGCTGCCCGGGACAGCCCGCTCAGACCATCTCGCCGGCGGTCGCTCGGGCGCCGTGCAGCACGCGGTCCAGGTCCCGGCGAGCGCTGTCGTCCAGCTCCCAGGCCGGCGCGGCGGCGCGCAACTCTGCCGTGCGCGCCGCCGCGCGTTCGAGCAGCGTCGAGCCGCCACCGGCCCGCCAGGCATCGTGAGATTCCTGGGCGACCAGCGTGGGTCGGTGGTAGTCGCGCAGGTGGCGACGCGTGTACTTGCGGCCCAGGTGTGTGCCACCGGGCCCGACGGCGGCGATCTCGTCCAGCGCCAGTGACTCCTCGTCGAGGACGACGCCCCTGAGGTACGCCTTGACCCAGGCGATCATTTCATCGAGCAGCACCACGGCCTCGTAGGACGACGCCGTCCCGGCGCCAACGTAGCCGACGTCGTGCAGCAGCGTGACCCCGGCCTGGGCGGCGACCACCAGCGTCATGCCGGCCTCGAAGGCCCACTGCTCGTCGAGCGACTGCGCGTCCGAGCAGCCACCGTCGCCGAAGGACGGCAGCCCGTAGGACGCGATCAGGTCTGCCGAGGCCTGCTGCACCGCCATCTCCTCCGGACCGCAGTAGACGACGTGCGCGGTGCTCGGGTTCATGGCGCCCTGCGCGACACCCATGACGAACGGTGCCCCGGAGTGGGCGAGCTGATGGACGACCAGCCCGCTCAGCATCTCGGCGTTGGCGACGACGAGGAACGCCGCCGGCGACGCCGGCGCCGTGGCTCCCTGCAGCAACGCCGACGCGTAGATGATCGGGATCTCCAGCCGGGCGGCGCGGACGAGGCGGTCCGCCGACTCGCGGCCGTGGACCAGCGGCGGGGTCGGCATCGCGTACAGCGCCCAGCTGTCGGCGGCCCCGCCGATCGCCGCCATCTCACGGAAGCGCTCGAGGTGCTCGGCGTTCTCCGGGACCATGATCAACGGCTTGCGGGTGCCGCGTACCATGGCAGCGAACTGGGCGACCGGCGCGAACACCGGGTCGAGCTCGTGCGGATGGGCCATCGAGAGCACGAAGTCGATGTTCGGCAGCTTCTCCTGCACCATCGCCATCTGCTCCACGTCGGCCAGCGTGACGGGACGCCTGTCGCGCGCCGTCGGTCCGAGCATGGACAGACAGTCGGAGCCTGTCCCGAAGTACGTCACGCCGCTCTTCAGCCGGAGGCCCCGGCCATCGCCGCGATCCGAGACGGAGACCTCACCGGGCACGGTCTGCAGTGCCTGGTCGACCAGAGCCCGTGGCAGGCGCACCCGCGTGCCGTCGACGCGCGCGCCGGCCCGCCGCAACAGCGTGAGCGCCTCGTCGTGCTGCACCTCGACCCCGGTCTCCTCCAGCACCTTGATGGTGGCCTCATGCACCGCGCGGCACCCCTCCTCGTCGAGTGCCGCCGTCCGCAGCGGGAAGCGTGTCATCGGGGTCCCCTCCTCTTTGTGCTTCGTCACAGTGCTGCTCGGCACCGATGCCGGGCACGGGCGCCCGGCGCGGGCTCACCCGTCCGGCAGATCGAGCAGCGTCACGCAGCCGTCGCTGCGCCACCACTTGCCCATGACCCAGGCGCGGCCGCGCCAGGTCCCGCTCCGCTGCACCTGGAACCAGTCCTGGGGGTCGCCGATGCGGACCGCACCGCGGGTCACGCAGCGCGGCCCGAACGCCCGCTCCCACAGACCGGCCACCAGATCGGCGGCCCGTTCGCTGTGCCCGCCGTACTTGAGCAGATCGACGCCGAGACCGGGGTCGGGAGCGCCGGGGGGAAGCGCGGCGCCCCACCGCAGCCGTCCGTCGCGGACCGCCATGAGCTCGTTGACGTCCAGGTGACACGTCCCGAGCGCCCACGACCCGTGCTCGGGATCGAAGAAGCAGCCACCATCGGGCGCGTAGACCCGGACGTGCAGCGAGCTCTGCAGGCCGCCCGAGCGCAGGGTGCCCGCGGCCCGCACCAGAGCCACCGGCAGTGACTGTTCCGACAAGCGGCGCTTCTGCCCCTTGGCGAACGCGTTCGGCCGAGAGACGTCCGGCAGATCACCGCGACGGACGGAAAGGCCGCCGTCGCTCGCGCGGCCCAGGAGCAGCGTCCAGTCGAAGAGGTGGCTGCGCAGACCGAGGCGCCGCAGGATGTGCTCGATCCGCGGCGCCAGGCCCGCCTCGGAGTCACCGCACACCCGGGAAGCGACGCTCGGCACGCCCGACCGCTCACCGCCGCCTCCTCTCGTTCGTGGCAGCGCCCGGAACACGAGGCAGACGGGGTGGTCGAGCCACCAGCGATCGTGATGGCGGAACTTCCACCAGTCGTACGTGCCGAACCAGTTGCCGGAGCCTGCCGGGTAGGCGACCGCGCGCAGACCCGGCCAGTTCTTCTCCCACCGCTGTTCTCGACCCGCGACGCCGGCCGTGTCGACCGCCCGGCAGGTCACCCGGGAGATGATGCCGCGGCGGCGCACTTCGACCGAGTCACCGCGCCGCCAGGCGCCGTCGCCGAGGCGATACTCGATGAAGGCTGGTGGAGCGCCGCCGGGAGACGGGCGCGCTGAGAATGTCAGGACCGCCCGCCCGTCACGCGGGTACTCGACGACGTCGATGCTCGCGAGCGGGCCGTCGCTCATGCCGGTTCTTCGGCGACTGCCGCAAGCGGCCGCACAGTCCCCATGGCGCCCCGGTCGGTCGTCACACCGCCGCTGCCTGTGTCGGCCCGGTCACTCAGCCGGCGAGCCGCTCCACGGCGGCCGCCGTGAGCTCGCCGGCCGCCTCGACGTCGGCGTCGTCGACGTCGAGGTGCGTCACGAAGCGGATCGTCCACGGCCCCTCGTCGAGGCACCAGACACCAGCGGCCTCCAGCTCCCGGACGATGTCGGCGGCCGGCAGACCGGTGCCGCGGGTGCCGGCGTAGACCATGTTGGTCTGCACCTTCTCGAGGTCGATCTCGAGGCCGGGCACGCGCGCCAGGCGCTCGGCCAGGCCGCGTGCGCGCCGGTGGTCGTGAGCCATGCGCGCGACGTTGTGCTCCAGGGCGTAGAGGCCGGCGGCGGCGATGATGCCGGCCTGGCGCATGCCGCCGCCGAGCAGCTTGCGCGCCCTCTGCAGCCGCGGCAGCAGCTCGGCGCGGCACAGCACCAGCGATCCGACCGGCGCGCCGAGCCCCTTGGACAGGCAGATGCTCACCGTGTCGAACGGCGCCGCCAACTCGGCCAGCGGCACCCCGGAGGCCACGTGCGCGTTCCAGATGCGCGCCCCGTCGAGGTGCAGCAGAAGGTCGTTGCGATCGCAGAACGCCCGCACCTCGCTGATCTTCTCCTGCGGATAGACGACGCCGCCGGCGTGGTTGTGCGTGTTCTCGAGAGCCACCACGCGGGTGGGTGCCCAGTGCGGGTCGGCGTCGGTGTGCACGCGCTCCTGCATGAGCCCGGGGTCGAGCGTGCCGTCGGCCGACTCGAAGGTGCGCAGCTGCAGACCGCTCAGGACGGCCGCGCCGCCCTGCTCGTAGTAGCAGATGTGTGCCTCGGCGTGCAGGAAGAGCTCGTCGCCGGCGTGCGTCTGCGCGTGCAGCGCCGCCTGGTTGGCCTGCGTGCCCGACGGGAAGTAGAGCGCCGCCTCCTTGTCGAACAGCTCGGTGGCGCGGTCCTGCAGGGCGATCACGGTGGGGTCGTCGCCGAGCACGTCGTCGCCGACCGGAGCCTCGGCCATCGCCTGCCGCATAGCGGCGCTCGGCCGGGTGACGGTGTCGCTCCTCAGATCGATCGGTCGGTCGCCCATCCTGTCCCTCTCTTCCTCAGCGCCGGCCGCGGCCGGCGTTCACACCATCAACCGGCCGTCCATCATCAGCGGCCGTCCGTCGACCTCGACCGTCGGCTCCATCACCAGCAGGTCCCAGTGCAGGCTGCTGTCGTTGGTACCACCCAGCATCTCGTTGTCGCCGACGGCGATATGGACGGTGCCGAGGATCTTCTCGTCGGTGAGCATGTAGCCACAGGGCTCGCCGACCTCGGGGTTGAGGCCGATGCCCAGCTCGCCGATCACGTTGCCGTCGCCGCTGGCGCTGGCCAGCGTGGCGGTGAACGTCTCGAAGCCGGTCCGCGCGCCGACGCCGTGCGCCACGCCCTTCTCGAAGGCGACCTCGAGGTCTTCGATGCGCACACCGTTCCAGAAGGCGAGGTCGAAGACGACGGTGCCGTCGGCGCTGTCTTCGTGCGGCGCCAGGCAGACCTCGCCGGCCGGCAGGTTGCTCAGCTTGGCCTGCTCGGTGACGACACCGATGTCCTTGTCGAGCGGCCGGCCGGCGATGCGCATACGCACATCGGTGCCCTTGGGCGAGGTGATGCGCACCCACTCCGCCCCGTCGAGCACGGCGGCGACGACGTCGGCCCGCCGCGCCAGCTCCCGGTAGTCGAGCAGGAGCGAGCGCCAGAACATATCGCTGAAGCTCGCGAAGTCGAGGTTGAACGCCTCGGCCTGTTGTGGGGTCGGCAGATCCGTGCCGATCCAGCGCCGCGAGCCGTCGTACACCACGTCGGCCAGCAGCTTGCGGCCGCGCAGCGAGGCGCCGAACTTCTCGGCCGGGATGTCCCGGAAGAGCTGCGGCTGCCCGTCTTCCAGACGCACCGTGAGGACGATGTCGGCGGCCCGCGCCGCCGCGATCCAGCCGTCGTTGATGGTGGCGAGCTGCTCGTCAGGCAGCTCCAGCAGGCGCCGGCGCCGGTACTCGTCGCTGGGCGCCACCACGATGGGCCTGGCGCCCAGCATCTCGCACTCAAAGGCCAGCAGCTCGAGATACGGCAGCGAGTCTGCCCGACCCTCGATGTAGACGTTCTCGCCGGCCTTGACGTTGCCGCAGTCGCGGACGATGGTGTGCGCCACGGCGGCGAGGCGTTCCATGTCGTAGCCGGGAAGCTGCAGGATGTCCGTCATGGCGACCTCGCGTGCCGGGCGCACCGTGCCGACCACGCGGTCGTGCGCGCTGCTCTCTGGGGCGGCGGCCGAAGGTACGGCCGCGCCGCAAGCCTCTCACACGGCCGCCGGTGCGTCGAGCGGTCGCCGGCGCCGCAGACGGCGCCACGACCGTCGTCGCGGCGTCACGGCCGGCGGGCGTACCACACCGAGCCGCTCGCCGACCCGCCACGAGAACGCGTTCCACCCCAGCGCCAGCAGCAGGCCGCCGAACAGGAGCAGCTTGCGCGGCCACGGCATCGGCTCCCAGAGGATCGTCACCTGGTCGTCGAGCTCCACGAGCGGGTCGAAGTCGGCCGGCCAACCGAAGACGAAGCTGCCGTCGTCATCCTGCCCGGCGATGGCCACGGCATCGTTCTCCAGCGCATTCTCCTGCTTGCCCGGATAGTCGACCCAGATGTGGTCCAGCGACATGACGAGCCGGTACGGGATGCCTTTGGCCTCCAGGATGCTTGCCAGCACCAGCGCCCGGCTCTCGCAGTCGCCGCGACCCTCGGCGAGGACCTCGCCGGTCGTCGGGAAGTACCAGGGGACGCTGCTGACCTGCCAGTCGTAGCCGTACGGCACGATGCGGTCGAGCACGATGCGCTCGATCAGGACCGGATCGTCCGGCAGCCGCGCCGCCAGCGATGCGACGGCAGCGGCATCGATCGGCAGCGCGCGCAGATTGGCGATCGATCGGGCCAGTACCGTCGGGTCGGGATAGAGCACGACGAACAGCCACGCCAGCGCCAGCGCCAGCCGCACGATCAGCGGCAGCCGCAGCAGCGCCGGGCGTGGCGGCTCAGTGGCCGGCCGGCGTCCTCGACGCGATGGTGCGGGCACGGTCGGCCCGGCCCGGTGCGCTGCGCTGCGAGCCTGCATGCCTCAAGTGTAGCGGGCTCGCCGTCGGCGTCCGCCCGGCGTCGTTGGCGGGGCGCGCCGGCGCAGAGGGGCGCTACCCGGGAGCTGGACCGCGAGCCGTCAGAACGCCGGCGTGAAGACGGCGCGCGGATCGACGGCACGCTTGACGGCTGCCGCGACCGCCTCGCTGCTGCGCTGCCATACTCGCGCCAGCCGAAAGCGCAGCCGCGAGCGCCAGTCGGCCGTCGGCACCGCTCTGTCGGCCAGCAGCGCGCGCTCGTCGCGCACCGCGCCGTCGACCTTGTAGACCACCCGGCCCAGCTCCTCGTCGCCGGCCACCGGCGGCTCGGCGACCCGCGGCGCGGTGACGTCGCTGGTCACCTCCGCGCCGGGCGGGATCGAGACGCTGAAACGGCCGGCGAGCACGATCTGGAGCGGTAGCCGGCTGTACGGCACGCTCGCCGACGCCATGACGTGGCCGGCCTCGGGCGAGCGCCACATCGTATACAGGCTCGCCCCATACTTGAACAGCTTGACGACGTCCTGATTGCGCGTCTCGGGATCGGGTGCACCGAGCACGGTGACGATCATGTCGTGCTTCTCGTAGTCACCGGAGGCCACCAGGCAGGAGCCGGCCTTGTTCGTGTAGCCGGTCTTGACGCCGTCGACCCACTCGTTGCGCAGCATCAGCGTATTGCTGCTCTCGACTTTGAGCGGCTTCGGGTCGTCCTGCTGCGGGACCGTCGTGGAGGGCATGGCGACGTACCTGGCGAACTCGGGGTCCTCCATCTCCAGGCGGGCCAGACTCGAGAGGTCCCGGGCGCTGGTGTAGTGGCCCCCGGCATCGAGGCCGTGCGAGTTAGCGTAGTGCGTGTCGTCGAGCCCCAGCTCCTGCGCCTCGCGGTTCATCTGCTCCACGAAGGCCTTCTCGCTGCCGGCCACGGCGACCGCCAGCGTCTTGGCGGCATCGCCGCCGCTGGCCACCAGCAGTGCTTCCATGAGCTTCTCCGCCGGCAGGACCTGACCGGGCGAGAGGTTCACGTCCATCTCGTCCCAGCGCATGTCCAGCGGCGGCACCACGACATCCTGCTGCGGATCGAGGCTCTCCAGCGCCAGGCGGGCGGTCATGATCTTGGTGGTGGAGGCCATGGGGACGCGCTTGTCGGCCCGGTACGCATAGATGAAGCGGCCGGTCGGCACGTCCATGACCGCCGCCGCGGCGGCCTCGATCTTCGGCGGATCGCCCTTGGCGAGCGCTGCAGCCGGCCGCAGCCAGCCGGAGAAGATCACCGTCAGGAGGAAGGCCACCGTCAGGGCCACGCACAGGGACCGCGCGGACGCCACGCCCCTCACTCCGGGCATCCGCCCGGTACGTCTCTTCCGTGTCGTGCTCTGCCCGTCCATCTCGACGGCCCAGTGTATACTGCGCCTGCCATGGAGATGAACGGGCACAGGCTGATCGGCCGCATCTCCAGCACCCTTCGCGCCAAGCAGATCCTCGTCCTCTATGCCATCGGGCTGTTCGCCCTGGACGTGACGGCGCCGCTGGTCGCGGCCTGGCTCTATCGACCGCGACCGTTCTCGGAGGTCTTTGCGGAGAGTGGTGCGGCCTTCTACGTCTTCATCGACGCGCCCAGCGCCGTCGGTGCGGTCGTCATCGCCGTCAGCCTGCCGGCGATCGCCTGGCTGCGCTGCGGCTACATCCGCTCCATCGTCGGCCGGCGCCACTTCGGCCCCACCGCGGCCACGCAGTTCCTCGGCATGCTGGGAGTCCTGCTGATCACCGATCTCGTCCAGCTCGGTCTGGACGGCCTGCAGCGTGCCATCTCGCAGAACGACTGGGCCGGCATGGCCGTCGGCCTGCTGCAGCTCGGCCTGTACCTGTTCCTGCTCTACGCCGACTACGCGGTGGTCATCAGCGGCGTCGATCCGGTCACCGCTCTCTACCGCTCGTGGCAGACGGTGCGCGCCAACCTCACCGCCTCGCTGCTCATCCTGGTGGGCACCACGCTGCTGACGATCCTCATCGCCCTGCTCATCGACCCGCGGCTTGAGGGCGGCCTCGGCGACATGATCGGGCTCTTCGTGATCCGCATCGTGGCTCTGGGCATGGTGAGCTTCGTGGCCGACGTGTCGCTGATCATGGTCTACATCGACAGCGTCGAGCGCCACGCCATCCCGGCCGGACGCAGGATCTGAGGACAGAGCCGATCAGCCCGATCGCACCGGACCAACGATGCGCTGCGCCCAATCGACGACAGCGCCTGCGATACTGACCGCACGCCCGCGCTCGTCCTCTTCGATCGGTTCTTCGGTACTCGGATATCGACTGGCGACCGCATAGGCGGTCAGTGCAGCGACTGCGAGTCGATCGATATCCCTCGTCACCTCGGTCGGCAGCTCCGCCAGCAGGATCTCGAGATCGTGTGTGCGAGGTGGGTCGGTGCCGCGAAAGACGAGCACAGCCTTGATAGCCTTCTCGGCAGCCTGCTGCGCATGAAAGCAGAGCGACTCTCGCAGCACATGAGGGTGCCCGACGGTGCGGGCGATCTCGAGGTCGCTTGCGGCGTACGCGAGCCAGCGTTCGGGAGCGCTCTCAGGCAGCATACAGTTCCCTGCCCTCGCGAAGAGCCGCACGGTAGATGTACCCAGGTGTGTCTCCGTGCAGCTCGATATCGGCCTCAGTCGCCACCACGAGATCGACGGGAGGACGATCGCTGCCGAGGTGTGCGTAGAGGAATTGGGCGGTCCGGCGACGATGCGTGCCGTCGGGCACGACCACAAGGAGATCGAAGTCGCTGTCGCTGTGCTGCTGCCCCCTCGCCGCAGAACCGAACAGGATGACGCGCCGCGGGTGGACCTGATCCACGATCCGCCGCACGATCTCGTCGAGGATGTCGTCTGTCGTGCTCACGCCCCTACTCCCACTCTATGGTGCTCGGCGGCTTGCTGCTGATGTCGAGCACCACGCGGTTCACCTCGGGCACCTCGTTGATGATGCGGTTGGAGATGCGCTCCAGCAGGTCGTACGGCAGCTTGGCCCAGTCGGCGGTCATGGCGTCCTTGCTGGTGACCGCGCGGATGACGATGGGGTAGCCGTAGGTGCGCTCGTCGCCCTGCACGCCGACGCTGCGCACCACCGGCAGCACGGCGAAGCTCTGCCAGAGCTCGCGATAGAGGCCGGCGGCACGGATCTCCTCCAGCAGGATGGCATCGGCACGCTGGAGGATGTCCACCCGGTCGCGGGTGATCTCGCCGATGATGCGGATGCCCAGGCCGGGACCGGGGAACGGCTGCCGCCACACGATCCGTTCCGGCAGCCCCAGTTCCTCGCCGACGGCGCGGACCTCGTCCTTGAACAGCTCGCGCAGCGGCTCGACCAGCTCGAAGCCCATCTTCTCCGGCAGGCCGCCGACGTTGTGATGGCTCTTGATCTTGGCCGCCTGGCGGGTGCCGCTCTCGATGACGTCGCTGTAGAGCGTCCCCTGCACCAGGAAGCGCGCGCCCTCGATCCTCGTCGCCTCCTCCTCGAAGCAGCGGATGAACTCGGTGCCGATGATCTTGCGCTTGCGCTCGGGGTCGACGATGTGGACGAGCTTCTTGAGGAACCGGTCGGAGGCGTCGACGGCGATGAGCGGCACGTCGAAGTGCTCGGCGAACATCTCGACGACCTGCTCGGACTCGTTGAGGCGCATCATGCCCTGGTCGATGAAGACACAGGTGAGCTGCTCGCCGATGGCCTTGTGGACGAGGAGGGCGGCGACCGAGGAATCGACGCCGCCGGACAGCCCCAGGATGGCCTTGCCGTCGCCGACCTGCTCGCGGATGCGCCGCACCTGCTCCTCGATGATGCTGGCCGGCGTCCAGTTCGGTGTGCAGCCGCAGGCCTTGAAGAGGAAGTTGGCGAGGACCTCCATGCCGCGCGGTGTGTGGACCACCTCGGGGTGGAACTGCACGCCGTAGAAGCCGCGGCCGGCGTCTTCCATGGCGGCCACCGGCGCGCCGCTGCTGGCCGCCAGCAGGTCGAAGCCCTCGGGGACCTCGGTGACGCAGTCGCGGTGGCTCATCCAGCACTGTTCCTCGGCCTCGAGACCGTCGAGGATGGCACCGGCCGTCGTCACGCAGAGCGTCGTCTTCCCGAACTCGCTGGTGCCGGTGCGCGCCACCGTGCCGCCCATCTCACGCGCCAGGTACTGATGGCCGTAGCAGATGCCGAGGACGGGGACACCGAGCTGGAAGAGGCCGGGGTCGACCCGCGGCGCGTCATCGACGTAGACGCTGGCCGGCCCGCCGCTGAGGATGATGCCGGCCGGCCGGCGCTCGCGGAGCTTCTCGACCGGCGTGTCGTGCGCGATCAGCTCGGAGTAGACGTTGAGCTCGCGCACGCGGCGCGCGATCAGCTGCCCGTACTGGGCCCCGAAGTCGATGACCAGCACGGTGTCGAAGCCGCCCGGAGGGTCGGCCGACGCCGGCTTCGCGCCGGAGGGCGTCGCCACGTCGTCCGCCGGCGCCTCATCCCATGCCAACGTCCTGCTCCTTCTGCAGCTTCTTCCCCTCGGTCATGAGCGCCGGGGCGACCATGACCTCGGCCTTCTGGAAGGCGTGGATGCTCTCGTAGCCGCAGGTCGCCATGCTCGTGCGCAGAGCGCCGAAGAGGTTGCGCGTGCCGTCGTTCTCGTGCGCCGGGCCCACGAGGATCTCCTCGATGGTGCCCTTGACGCCGGCCTTGACACGCGTGCCGCGCGGCAGCTCGGGGTGGAAGGTGGCCATGCCCCAGTGGTAGCCGCGCCCGGGCGCCTCGGCAGCCGATGCGAGCGGGGAGCCGATCATCACGGCGTCGGCGCCCAAGGCGATGGCCTTGGCGATGTCGCCGCCGGTGCGCATGCCGCCGTCGGCGATAACGTTGCAGTGCGTGCCGGTCTCGAGCAGGTGCTGGATGCGGGCCGCGGCGGCATCGGCGATGGCGGTGGCCTGCGGGACGCCGATGCCGAGCACGGCCCGCGTGGTGCAGGCGTGGCCCGGACCGACGCCCACCAGCACGCCGACGGCGCCGGCCCGCATGAGGTGCAGAGCGGTGGCGTACGAGGCGCAGCCGCCGACGACCACCGGCACCGGTACGCTGCCGATGAACTCCTTGAGGTTGAGCGGCGTGCCGCTCGACGAGACGTGCTCCGCCGAGACGACGGTGCCCTGGATGACGAGCACGTCGAGGCCGGCGTCGAGCGCCGCCTGCTGGTACTGCTGCACACGCTGAGGCGTCAATGAGGCGGCCGCCAGGACGCCGCCGTCCTTGATCTCCCTGATGCGACGGCCGACCAGCTCGTCCTTGACCGGCTCCAGGTAGATCTGCTGCATACGGCGGGTCGCCGCCTCTTTCGGCAAGGACGCGATCTCGTCGAGGACGGCGCCGGCGTCCTCGTAGCGCGTCTGGACACCCTCGAGGTTGAGCACCGCCAGGCCGCCGAGCTTGCCGATGCGGACGGCCATCTGCGGATCGACCACGCCGTCCATGGCGCTGGCCAGCAGCGGCAGCTCGAAGCTCAGCTCGCCGAGCGTGAAGCTGATGTCGACGTCGTCGATGTCCCGCGTCCGCCGGCTGGGGACGATCGCGATGTCGTCGAAGCCGTACGCCCGACGACCCTTCTTCCCGCGCCCGATCTCGACTTCCATGGCGACCTCCCGATATAGAGAAACGACCCCGACACAGGTGTGCCCGGGCCGTCGATGACTACCGGTGTGTGATGTGGACTATGGCGCTCCTCCGCAGGCCCTTCGGATGCTAGCAGAGGCCCCGGTGAGGCGCAACGGACGGGCAGTGGACGCCCCGAGTGCGGCGTCAGGAGCCCGAAACGTGTGGCTTGGGCCGGGGGCCACGCACCATCCGGTCGGGTGACCGACCTTTCAGACCGCCCGCCGCCGACCTAGTAGGATACCGCCGAGCAACAGGATCATGGCGCCAAGACCGGCGATGATGTACCAGCCGAGGTTGGACGCACCGGCCGTCTCCGGAGTCGCGACTCTGTCCTCGATCTGCGCCTGCTCCTGGTCGCCCACGGCGAACGTGCCGTGCCACTCGGCGACCTTTGCTCCGTCGTCGTATTCCACAGACACGCTGGCCGTGTACGTCCCGTTCTCAGCCGCGGCGGTCCAGTCGATGGGATACGCCATGGCAGTGTCGGGCACCGTGGTCCCCAGCGGGAACGTCTTGTTGAGAGAGGCACCCCCGGGACCGGTGACCTTGATCACACCGTCGCCCTTCGCGAACAGTCGTCCGTCATTCACGATCCCGATCTGCAGCTGCACGCCCTTGGCAGTCACGCTGGGCTCCACACCGGTCACCGTCAGGTGGCTCTCCGCCGCGCCGGGGACCCTGGCCATGATGGGGATGATGCGCCGCTGCTGGACCTTCACGGTGATGGTCGCTTCGTTCTCTCCCGCGGTCGCTGTGGGCGTCGGTTCGGGTGCCGGTATCCAGGCCGCCAGACCGCACACGTGATCTCCCGGCCGTGCATCGCGCGGCACCTTGAACGTCAGAGTGACATCCTTCTGCTCACCGGGGGCGAGGGCGACCGTGCCGCGATCGAGGGTCACCCACCTGGCCATCTCTTCGACGGGCTTCTCGAGCGTGGCGTAGCCGATGTCGCCGACAGCTCCGGTCTCCCCGGTGACGGCCTTGAGGTGCACGGTCACCTCTTCATCGGCCGTGCTCCTCACCGTGACCGCGAGCTTCGTCACACTGCCGGGTCCAGGGCGCAGATCGAAGTAGCCCTCATCAGCGCCGGACGGCCCCTCCACCGGCTCCACAGTGAAGAGCGACTCCAGGGCGTGTGCTCGCGGGACGGATGTGCAGAAGAGAAGAACAACTGTGAGCAGCAGCATCGCGAGCATGACACACCGCCGAGAGGACACTGCGCGACTGATGCCGATCATGGAAATGCTCCTCGCTCGATCCCGACCCGTGACACCGCGGACCGTCTGTGAGCCCTGCGGCCTTCCCACTTCTGCTATCGGCACGTGATCTTCGCCGCAGAAGGGGAGCGGACAGACGTACCCGTCGCCGACTGGTCTCGAGACCCCGATGAAGGGGGGCGGCGCGGCTCTCGCCGCGCCGCCCCCATGGATCAGAGGTCATTCACTCATCGGTTCACTCACCGGGGCCGCTGACGTCGTCGAGCGTGATGCTGGTGGTGTAGGTGCCGGCATACGAGCTCGCCGGGACCACAAGCGTGAGCATGTCGTCCGCGCAATCCAGGGTGTACTCGCCCATGCCGGCCGCGGCCGCTGCAGTGGCGAGGTCCGTCGCACTGGTGGGCAGTGCGAACGTGGCAGCGCCGTCGAGCGTCGGGTTGTCCGCCGTGACTCCGGTGCCGGGGGTCACGTCGGCGAGCTTCTTGACCGTCACCTGGGAAGCGGGGATCGAATGGCCGGCGGCAGCCTCGCTGCCGACCAGGGCGGTGCCGGTGAGCTGCAGCCGCCAGCCAACGCCGGTGCCGGTCGCATCGGTGAAGACTATATCGGTGATCTGCGCCGTGGTCGTCTGATTGGCGCCGTCGAGCTCCACGGCGGTGAAGTCGCCGACCACCCCGCCCGAGGTGATGCCGAGTGAGCCACCGGTGACCACGACGCCGGAGTCGTCGGCCAGCGCCACGCCCGCCGGCACCATCAGCGCCAGCGAGACCACGGCCGCCGCGACCAGCAGGCGCATGCCCGCCCTCTTCCTCTCCGTCCGTGTCTTCATGTTCGGACCTCCCATCTGCGACACCCGCGTCGCTCGCATCGGTGTGGAAACGTGCCCTCTCATGGTCGGCCTTCCATCACCCCATCCACGAGAGGCGGTCCCCCCTCTCTGGCGGGGGTGTCACCGGGTGCCCGGGCATGCGGAGTCGCACGATCCACGTCGGGCGGGAGATGCGATTTACGTCGGGTGGGAGATGCGATCCCCGTCGGATCCGCGTCGGGCGGAAGGCTCCCGCGACGTGCGGGGGGGAGCCCGACAAGCCCGGCCGGGCAGCAGTCAGACGTCAGGGTCGAGAAGACCCCTGTGGAAGCCCTCGGCGACAGCTTCGGCGCGGGAGTGCACGCCGAGCTTGGAATAGATACGCGTGAGGTAGTTCTCGACCGTCTTGGGCGCCAGATAGAGTGCCGTCGCGATCCGGGTCGTCGAGCGGTTGGCGGCCAGGAGGCCCAGTATCTCGTGCTCCCGCCGGGACAGCCCGTACCGGCTCCGCAGGCAGGCGCCGGGACTGTAGCCCAGAGATCGAAGACCGGTCGAGATCGAGCTCTCGCCACGGGTGTTGATCACCGTGCTGCCCGACATCGCCGCCTCGATCGCGCAGAGGAGCGCATCGTCGTCCGCATCGGCGCCGATATAGCCGCGAGCGCCGGCATCGAGCGCCGAAAGGATGCTCTCCGGGTCTTCCCGGTCGCTGAGGACGATCACCGGCAGCTGCGGCTCTGCGGCCCGTACCTCACGGATCACCTCGCCGGTGCCGCTGTTGAGATCGTCGGCCAGGAGCAGGCAGAGGTCACCGGCGCTCTCACCCGCGGCGGCAGAGCCCGCGCCGTCAGTGCCCTCACCCGCGGCAGCAGAGCCCGCGCCGTCGGCCAGGACGTCGGGTGCGGCACCGGCGCCGCGGGCGTCCGGACTTGACGCGGCTTCTGAGGCCACGACATCGTAGCCGGACATCCGCAGCATCCCGGCCAGGGCCGCCCTCCTCCGGGCGCCGCCACGGGAAAGGACGATGCGAGGCTGCGCGACGTCGTCGATCACGTCCTGACCTCTGTTCACGGATCCCGTACCTCCGCAGTGCGCCTCGACGGGGTCCCGCTGGGAGTCGGCCCTCTGGGAGTCGACCCGCGGGCGGCCGGTCGACGGTCCGGTCTGATGAGGTTCGATGAACATCTCGATATCAGCATCGGACGCGACCCCCTTGTCTCGCAACGGACGATCGTCTAGACGCATCACGAAAGGCAGTGGTAGGGGACACGAGCCGTAATCTCTGTGGACGACGAACGCCCTACCGGATCGCGATCGGCTCTCTCGAGGGAGGATGCGCGGCGCCGATCCGGATCGCCCGCCCGACGCCTGCCCGCGGGACTGATGCTCCGGCGGCAAGCTGCCGATACGGATGGAGCGAGCGCAGAGGGCGGTTCATGAGCGACATCATCCTGCTGATCACAGTCCTGGTCGTCTTCGGATGCGCGGCACTGCTGGTGCTGCTCACCCTGCTGACGCGCGTGCTCGCCATGCGCAGGCGGGCGCGCTTCCTGGAGCTCGAGCCGCGCTGCAGAGAGCAGGTGGAGCAGCTCATCCTCAGCGGGGCCCCTCCGCGCGTCTCCAGTGCCGCCGAGCGCCGGCTGATGCTCGACCTCCTGCTGAGGCACCTGGCCCTGCTGCGCGGTCGCGAGGCCGATCTCATCGTCGACCACCTCGAGGAGGCGGGCTACGTCGAGGATCTCGCCGAGCGGCTCTCCCACGGCCGTCCCTGGCAGCGCGCCGCGGCGGCCGATCTGCTCGGCCGCAGCCACTCCTCCCGTGCCGTGCGACCGCTCACCGCGGCGCTCTTCGACCACGACGAGGACGTGCGCCTGGTCGCCGCCCGCAGCCTGGCGCTCATCGGCACGCCCGACGCGGTGGACGCTCTGGCCGGCGCCCTCGTGACGCCGACCCGCTGGGCGGAACCTGTCAAGTCGAATGAGACGGTCGTCGTTCGCATTCAGTGAGCAACCTCCTCTGTCTCGGGCTTGTTGATCCAAGCGGCGGTGGGCAGCGCCGGCGGTCGTGGCGGCCGCTTGACG
>Ga0172371_10001139_pt1 | contig 41820 bp, 38 predicted proteins | sample Lak12m_FD_114543 | JGI IMG/M metagenome (GOLD analysis project Ga0172371, IMG submission 114543) | Freshwater microbial communities from Kabuno Bay, South-Kivu, Congo - kab_022012_12m | ecosystem: Environmental > Aquatic > Freshwater > Lake | place: Democratic Republic of the Congo: South-Kivu... | reverse complement strand
AGTCAATAATCTTTAATTCTGCGAAACTTTGCGATAAACTTTGCGAAACTCTGCGAGAATGAGTTAAAAGTTTCGAATTTATATTGGACTGAACGTTTCGCCCCTGTCTGAAGTAATCGGTAAGGTTTTTGACACATCTCTTTGAATAGATGATTGTGTTAAACTAACCCCAGCACATCAAAAAAAGATTTTGCCGTTACATCACCAGCGGTTGCTGTGTTGTAGATCATCAGACTGGTCTCCGGGCTGGTTACCGGAGCAGCAGTTGATGTGGAAGTCAAGGCAATCCTTGGAATCAACATGCCTTTACTTGCTGACTTTATGTCAAGCATGGCTGAACTGTTGGGTGTGGAGGCATCATCATTTATCCCTACACTCTGGCTGTTACAAAGCAATGTCTGAAGGATAAAAAATATAATCAATGGAAATGTATTTTTCATCAATGTATTCATAAGATCAGAGTTTTTAGTTAATATTCCAGTGTATCTATTTTGGTTAAAGTTGAATTTCAATATCCTTCAATAAAAAATGTAATGTTCCTGTTTTTCTGAATATTTACAGGTGCCGATATGTCAATATTAACAGGTGTTCAGGGAATCAGTAAGGAAATAAACCTAACAATAATTGAGCTGACTACCACAGAATAAGATCGTTATAAACCGGGCTAAAGATAGGGAGTATTTGTTGATAAGATCCTGATTTTCGAAAATATTTAAAAATTTAGAACGTTTCTTATTTCGCTATTTCGCTATTTCGCTACCTCGCTACCTCACTACCTTGGTACCTCGCTACTTCGCTACCTCTTTTTTAGGTACAAAGCATCAAGATAATACAGGATCCTGACCGAGAAACTATTCGATGCCGGGGAGGTTATGGTGTGTTTGAAATCCCTGAAGAAGTCGGGCTCTATATTATTGTCGAAGGTATTGATCACATTCTTCCACATGATGGAGATCTGACTGCCCGGGGCGAAATTCCAGATATAGGTGAGGTCGATGTTGAAAAGGTTATAATTGACATCGGGATCGTATGGATAATCTGCCGGTTGCAATGTACCATCCCGCTGCAGTGTGTAAAAAGAATAATATGGGGCCGAAACCCAGTAATGACGTGCCCTTAAATCAATACTCATGGTGCTGGTGATCATGTAATTCGTCTCAAGGGTATTGGTAATGCTCAGCCTGTCGCGACGGCCGAAAAAGATAGGATTGTCAATGGAATCAGGAAAATTGTTCACATATCCTACATCATTCAGAATATCTTCATAATAAAAATGGTAAAGAAACATGATCCTGTCTGAAATACGATATCTTGGTTCAATCGAAAAGGCGTACCCCGACGATTTATTTTCAGGTGAAATATACCCGCTCAACGCGACATCCAGTGCAAATGTTTTTCTGTAATCCGTTGAAATCCAATTGGTCAAATCGCCATATGCCGGAGAGATATACATCCATCCGGCTACCCGGGGTTCATAATAATCATGAGAGGCGACAGGAGAGAAATTCGTGTTTGCCCCGAGCGACAAATGTTTGACAGTGGTGGTTATACTTTCTGCATGTATTTCGAGGGATGTGTACTTTAAACCTTGGTACAGCGTGTTGTAGCTCACCTGGCCATAATTATACCAGTTCAATACTTTCCAGAACGGTTCATAGATATTGTATTGCATGGACAGAGTGTTGATAAACCGGTTATTGATCACATTGAAACCCAAGTCGTTCGGATCGTATGATCCGGTTTCGAGTAACTGAGAATAATTAAAACGGAAATTACCGGCAATTTTGGCATAGGAAAGGGAGTAATGATAACCAAGTTCGGGAGATTTATGGCTGTAATATTTCTGGCTGATAAAGCCATCGCCGGTAAAGGCGTATGTATATTTTTTGTTGGCAAACTTGAAGGAAGTGCCTGTCACATTGGCTGTGTACCCCTCTGTTGGCATAAAATAATTCGTATTCAGAAAATCAATGTAAGAATTGCTTTTTAGGTTCTGATCCAGTACGAATTCATTATAGTTGGTAAAGCCCTGCGTCATCACGCGGCGGCTCTTCCCTGTGACCGTATCGCGTATGGTCGCCCAGGTATTGGCCGACATGGCATTGAATACCCCGATCCCGAGTCCACGGCCCGTACGCCCGGATATTTTTGATGCATTGATAAGTTTAGTCTGATTTGGATTTTCAACAACCTGTTCGTTGATGTCACAGTCAGTATAGGGTTTCTGATATCCTTTTGGTTCACTGCCGACACGCCTTGAATAAAAGATTCCCCCCTTGTTGAACAATTCCGTTCCTTCGGTAAAAAACTGACGGCGTTCATCGTACTGTATTTCAAAAGGAGAAAAATTGTATATTTTATCATCGGATCTTACCTGGCCGAAATCGGGAATGAGGGTCATATCGAGGGTAAAACTCTGGTTGATCCCGTATTTAAGGTCGGCACCGTAATTGTACGACAGGTTATAATCGCTTTCCCCCTGGCTATTCTGGAGATACCCCGAAACATATGGGGAAACCGATAGTCGCAAAGGGGGGGTGATATCTTTGATACCCTCCAGCACCCCGCATTGGTTGACATACCCGGAAACCTTTGAATCAACAAGGTTCCAGGTGTCAATTTCACGGTACCGCCTGATCTCTCGCTGACAATTGATGCCCCATTCCTGAACCGGTGTTTTTGCAAAGCGGATGGCAGAATAGGGAACCTTCATTTCAACCACCCAGCCCTGATCGTTTCTGCGTGCTTTACTGATCCATACTGCATCCCAACTGAAGTCATCCGGGCGTTCGGAAGATAGTTTAAAATCAGTCTGAACATCAGAAACGAAAACCATGAAACAGAATGCGTTAAGTCCATCGTTAAACGGACTGATCACAAAAATGAAATTATCGGCGTTCAGTGAAGAGGCATCCCTGAGTCCCAATTGTGAGGGAATACTGTCGGGATCAGGATCGAACATGGTTGCACCAACGTATAAGCCGCTGTTATCGTATAAAAACCTGACTTCGGTGACAAAGGTGGCCGGTTTTGAGTTGTATGGCTGGCGTTGAATAAAATCTTTGGCAACCGGGGCTAATTGCCAGACTGTTTCATCCAGAACACCATCGATCTTAGGCGATTCACTGATACGGATTGCCGGTACGCGTTTTTTTACCTGCTGCGGGAAAACACAGGATATGGTGAAAAAACAAAATAGAATGAACAGGGATGCCTTCATAACCATATCAGACAGTCAAAAACACGAGAAGTTACAACACTATTCATTCCTCCAGGCCTTAAAGAGTTTTAAGAATTCAGGATAGATTGAATGGTTTGCAGCAATAATCTGTTTGCCAAAAATATAATTTTCCATTCCCCGGAAATCGGTCACCATACCGCCTGCATTTTTTACAAGCAATCCGCCCGCGTTAACATCCCATGGACTAAGTCCATACTCGTAAAAGCCGTCATACCGGCCGCATGCGGTATATGCCAGATCGGCTGCCGCGGAACCCAGGCGACGGGCGCCCCGGCTGTTTTGCAACAGGTGTTTGAAAATGGATAAATAATCTTCAAGCCGGCTGTAATCGTAATAAGGAAATCCTGTTGCAAACAGCGATTCATTGATCGTTGAGGTGTTTGAAACATGGATTATCTCCCGGTTTAGATAAGCCGGAGCCGATTTCCAGGTGTAAAAGCATTCTTTCAGGTTGGGTTCATATATCACTCCGAGGATGGTTTCATCAAGGTTCATCAACCCTATGCTGATACAATAAAGGGGAACGCCATGGATAAAGTTCGTCGTTCCGTCGAGCGGATCGATGATCCAGGTAAATTCACCGGGCGACAGTGTCGGGTCTTCTTCGGCAATAAATCCACTCCCGGGCAGCAATATTGAAAGCTTTTCAACAATTCGCCGCTCCGATTCCTGATCGACATAGGTCACATAATTATGTAATCCCTTCGAAAGAATATCAGTTGTTTTCAGCTTTGAAACCTCCAGCTTTAAAAATTCACCGGTTTCTTTTACAAGGTCACAAACCTGGTATGTGAGATACTCTAAGTTCATATTATTTTTTTTTCACCTTACAAAGTAACATCTAATTAATTACAAGCCCTTGCTCAACCCGATTCTTATCCATTGGTTTTTGTCAGGTGACTTTTACCAAATAGCAATCTTCTGCCAGATATTCAAGTTTAACCTGAACAATTTGGTTTATCAGTTCGGGATTGAATTTTGTTTTTACCTTGATGTAATTCCCGGTGAATCCATGCATGAATCCCCGGGAATTGTCCGACTCGAAAAGGACCATTGCTTCACTGCTCAGGTTATCCCTGTAAAATTGGTGTTTTTTAATATCAGATAACTTATGCAGGGCATCGCTGCGTTCTTTTTTCGCTTTATCGGGAACCGGCGACTCCATTTTGGATGCCGGGGTGTTGTCACGTCTTGAATAGGTGAACACATGCATGTAGGATATTTCCAGCCGGCTCAGGAAATCGAAGGTGACGGCAAAATCTTCATCGGTCTCCCCTGGGAATCCAACGATGACATCTGCTGCAATACAGGCATTGGGCATCAGTTCCCTGATCCTTCCGACCCGGGATGAATAAAGTCGACGGTCGTATTTGCGATGCATAGCCCTGAGAATTTTATCACAACCCGATTGCAATGGTATGTGAAAATGGGGAAGTATATTTCCTGATGCCGCAACAAACTCAATGATCTCATTGGTAAGCAGATCGGGCTCTATGGAAGAGATCCGGATCCGATCCATTCCTTCCACCTGATCAAGCGTCCTGATAAGCTGAATGAAGGATTCGCCATTGTGTTTTCCGAAATCACCGATATTCACTCCGGTCAACACGATCTCCCTGATCCCGTGTGCCAGAATTTCCCGGGCATTCTTCACGACATTTTCAACGGTATCGCTGCGACTCCGGCCACGGGCCAGCGGGATGGCGCAATAAGTGCAGTAATAATCACACCCATCCTGGATTTTCAGGAAAGAACGTGTACGGTCACCAAAGGAATATGACGGTACAAAAGCTTCCTGGTTTGACCTGACAGGCGAGGATATACCGCCATGATAGTCGTGATCAGCATTGATATCCTTCCCATCTGGTCTGTTAAGGCTGGTGAGTTCATCAAGGAGCCTGAATTTGCCGGTGTGACCCAGAACCAGATCGACTCCTTCCATCTGTGACAGTTCATTGGGTTTTAATTCCGGGAAGCAGCCAATTACAGCAATCCTGGCGTTGGGATTTATCTTGTGTGCCTGGCGTATGGCAGCCCGGCATTTTTTCTCTGCAACGGTTGTTACTACACAGGTACTGATCACATAGATATCGGCTGGGAGGTGAAAATCCCTGATCTCAAAACCGTATTCCTGAAATTGCCGTGACAAGGCTGATGCTTCCGCAAAATTGACTTTGCAGCCAAAATGATGGAATGCGATGGATGTTGGATTCATGCCGTAAAAATACATGTTTTTCCCTATTCCACCACGCTTCCCGGATCCACCTGTGGTGTAGGTTCCAGTGGTGTCGGTTCTTCCGGCGGGTTTCCCCTTCTTTTGTTTATCAAAATATTGATCCCAAACTGGATGGAGGAACTGTTCGTTCCACGGTAAAATATCAATCCGGGGACGTTATCTGAAATAAGGTAGAGTTGAACCGGACCGGCATTGATGCTCAATCCCGCTCCGATGTTGGTAAATTGCCTGTTGAACATGTTGTAGGAAAGCATCAGTCCCAAAATCCCTGGTATCTGGTAATAATATGAAACCGATAAGGCAGGATAAAAATGATGATCCCAGGATATCCCGTTGAGTAGGAGATTGAACCGGTGATGTTCGTTAAGCGAATATGAGCCGCCAATGTTGTACCGGACCGGTAACCATGAAGTATATTTCTTACCGTAGACCGAATCGATCTGCACCAGATCAAGAATGCTGTCGGTTAATTTTTGACCGAAAGTATCGAGGTTGCTTAACATGTCTGTGAAATCCTTTAAAGTCAGTCCTTCGAAAACAAGTTCCTCACCCGGATTATGGCTTACAAAGTTCATCGTACGTGATTTCCAGGTGATAAATCCGATATCGAGAACGCTTGCACTGACCCCGATCCGGTCATTGAACTGGTAACTTGCTCCCAGGTCAATACCAACACCATTGTTCCCCGGAAAGACCAAAGAAGATACATCCTGATCCAGGTAATGTTCAATATCATCAATCCCCGATGTCTTCATTTCAAAATCCGACCTCATATAGATATGGTAAGTACTAGTATCCGTGTAGACATCGAATTCTGATTTGGTTGTTTTAGTATTGATCCTTCCCGATAAATATTTCAGTCTCCCTCCCCAGGTCATCTTCCGGTCCATCGCGTAACCGGAAAAGGAGATGCCCCATTCATCGAAGGCAGTCAGATTGACGGACGGAGCAATGTTTGCATGCTTGCCAAAAAGTTGAGTGGCCGCATTTCCATACCAGAAGAGATTGCCCAGGTTCACGGGGATCATCGTGTGCTGACTGAATCGCTCCCGCACACTGAATCCAAAGAAAAACCTGCCATTGGAGATCCTTGTACCAAAAGATAAAATTTCCAGGTTGGTATACAACCTGAATCTGTCGTTCCTTGAAAGTTTCCCAAGGAAGTCATCCACCTTGAAAGTGATTGAATCATAAGAATCCCTTTCAATGACATTATTATAGGAGAATGGAATGGCATAAGCTGATTGTACACCCGACAATCCCGGAATTCCGATAAAAAAATTCTGATCGGGGATAAACGCCGGATTCTGGAAGATCCGTTGGGGAACGATCTCCATATGATATAAACTCAGGTCATGCTGTGCATATATTCTTCCCGGTACCAGGCTTATGAACCAACAAAAAACAACGTAACAAACAGTTTTTCTATTCATTTTCATCTGGTTTTAAACACGTTATTTGTTGGGTTGAATAGTCTTCCGCAGCGTGGCCTTAGCTGAAAAGTCGAGTTTAATCGATTGATCAGCCTTGAGTTTGACATTTATTTGTCCATCCTCTGCAGAATGCAACACTGCTTTCACAAGCATCTTTTTAACAAATTCAAGGTTCAGCATTCTTTGCTGATTGAGGATAAAAGTGGTGTCTTTAACACCAAACATGCCTGGGTAAGGTAAATAGGTTGCCGGATCAACCGGAGCTTCCACGATAAGGATCTGGTCGTTGCCGGCCAGGGAATCCTTCCTGACATAGTTTTCATCGGTAAAATATACCTGCATGAGCGCAGTCAGCGGTAATCCATTCACAATGTTTGTCCTGAACTCAAGGTATTCGATATCTTCAGGTTTATCGAACGACAGGTCAAAAGTATCCTGGAAGGTCAGGTGGTCAAAATGTCCCCAAAGTGGAAGTTTTACACGAAGGTCTCCATAAAAGGAACTGGTATCAGAGAAAAAGTTCTGTGGTGTTCCGGTCGGGTTAATCACAGTCCTGATCTGAAAGGCAACATTATCCGGCTTCAGATTGAAAAAATCATTCATGGCGTTGCCGGTATTATCATTGGTATAATACATGGATTTTATGGCAGGTTGTGTCAACGGGATCAACGGGCTGGGAACCTGAAAAACAGCCCCGGCGCCCAACCTGTCCGCAATATCAAGGGTGACTCCCGAGGCATTGTTTATGGCCACCAGTTTTTCGACAGTGATCTCAGTCGGGATACCGATGGAATTCACAATAGTTATAGATGCCTGCGGATCCATAAAAAAAACCTCTCCCAAAACGAAGGCATTGTTGAAAACGTTCACCCGGATGGTATCATCTAATTGGGAAAATGTTTGATGGCCCAGAAAACCATCAAACCACCCGACCGTATCGATCCGGACCTGAAAATTGGCACGAATTTCCTTGCCGGCGACTTGTTCTTCCGTTTTTTTTAACAACCCTTCAACCTCTGCCGTAACCATATCCGGAGAAGATGAAAGATCGAGCATTACACCAGAGATGTCAACATTTGTCTGGGATGGTCCGGCAACAATGGGTTCAACGGTGAATGAAAACGGGGCATTATTTTTAGTGGCGTTCTGTATCCTGATCGTCAGATGTCCATCGTTGCTGAAGGTGTGATCGGTGTTCACCCGTATCATACCCTTCTTTATCAATAATTTATCTACCCTGATATCCTGATTAACACCCGTCAGGCTAAAAGTAAAATAGGAAGGTGTCAGGGTGAGGTCAGAGTTGTTCAATATAATCTGCTCAGCCGGAGTAATCTGGTGCAGATAGTTAAAACCTGCCGGAGGAAGTTTAATTAGGTCGGCAGGCTTCAGCCTGAACGCATCATTGTTATAATAATACAGAATAGAGATGTTGCCGCTTTCATCAATATAAACATGATCTTCCGCATCGCCCATGGTCAGCATTTTCTTTAATGTAATGCTGTCATTCACAAGCGGCAGCGCAAGTTTAGGATTCCATGAAAGACTTTTGACCTTATCGAAATCGAAATCCTTTTTACAACCGGCCAGCACAATGATAAGCATCAGCCAAATGATCAGGATGCCGGTTAAAAGGCGTAATTTTCTTAAAAGTATGACTTTGTCCGTATGATGTTCCATGGTTTTGGATGTTCGGTTAACTTGTATTAATCATCGAAATTACAGTATTTATTATTACAGCGGTACCTTTGCTCATTTTATATTGACCTCATCCCCGTACCCCTTCTCTTCGAGGTGAAGGGGAAGGCGTTGAGGTCATTCTGATTATTCCATTACCTTTTCAGATATTGCTGCAATACTATCCCGCTGATGATCAGGAAGAGTCCGAAGATGGTCGAGACCAGTATGGTTTCACCAACGGTGAAATGGATGATGATCAGGGAAATAAAGGGCGATAAATAGATCAGGTTTGAAACCTTGGCTGTTGTAACGGAATATTCCAGGGCATAGAGCCATAGCACAAAGGTGATTCCCATCTCGAAAAGGCCGATGTAGATTCCTCCGGCTATTCCCTCCCAGGCCGGAAGAAAAAATTCACCGGACAAAATGACTGTTATGAGTGTATATAGAAATCCAAAGCAAAAATTCAAAAAGAGTTTGCTGACGGTTTCACGCTGGTCCTTTACATTGAAAATCCAATAGAATGCCCAAAGAAAGGCGCTTCCAATGGCCAATAACACCCCTGCGGTTCGTCCTGCCCCCTTTGTATCGGCGGCTGTTGCAAGTTGGGTCGTTATTTCAGGATGAGTCGAGATGATGACAATTCCGAGGAAACTGATAAGAATGGCGGTAATGCTTCCGAAACTGATCTTCTGGCGAAGCATTGGTATTGAAAGGAGCACCAGCACAAGCGGCCAGATATAATTGAGTGTCCCGGCTTCCTGCGCCTGAAGCAGATCATAGGCTTTCAGCAACACGGAATAATAGAGGAACGGATTGATCAAACCGAGGAATGCCGATAGCAGCACCTCCTTCAATGTCAGATTACGAATCAGTTTCAACTTACCCTGCAACCACAGGATCGTGAACAATACAAGACAAGCGACGAATGATGAGATGAACAATAGCTCCAGGGGTTCAAGAAATCGCAACGATAATTTAAAGGCCGATCCAATAGTTGACCAGCATGCAACTGCCGCAAATGCAAACAAATAGGCTTTCCTCTGGAGTTTCATCGTACTGCGAAGGTACTTAAAGATCGGAAAAAATTTCTAATTTTGCCCTTTAATCCGATTTACGTATGAAATATCCATAGGCAAAACGTTCATGCAAACCGTGAATGTTAATCATGGATATTCCATGTGACCATTAAAAAACAAATTATTACCACATGAAAAAGCTTGCTGTTGTTGCACTTGGAGGGAATGCCCTGTTACGGGGAGATCAGAAAGGAACCATTGACGAACAGGAGGCAAACGCGAACTCGACAGCCGAAAGTCTCATAAAACTTATCAGACGGAATTACAATATCGTGATCACACATGGAAACGGACCACAGGTGGGTAACATCATGCTTGCGAATTCGGCGGGATTTAAAATGTTTGGCATTCCCGAAATGCCGTTGGATATATGTGTTGCCTATTCACAGGGATTTATAGGTTATATTATTGAACAGCAACTCAAAAATGTGCTTGAAATACATGATATGGAGCGTGACATCATTACCATTGCCACACAGGTACTTGTGAATAAAGATGACCCCGCGTTTCAAAAACCGACAAAACCTATCGGCCCTTTTTATACAAAAGAAGAAGCGGAAAAATTGGCTAAAGTGACTAAATCAGTTTTCAAGGAGGATCCCCGTGACCGTGGATGGAGAAAAGTCGTTGCTTCCCCGACCCCGCTCGTGATCATCAATAAAAAAACGATCGAATCAATCGCCCGCAGCGGCCAGATCGCGATTGCTGTGGGAGGAGGAGGGATCCCGGTTTTTTATGTTGAACCAGGTAAATTACAGGGAATCGATGCTGTGATCGATAAAGATCTTGCGTCTGCCTTATTGGCCTCACAGATCAATGCCGATAAGTTCTTTATCCTGACCGACGTCCCAAAAGTCTGCATTAACTACAATACTCCCCAGGAAAAAGCACTTGACAGAATGACCATTGCAGAGGCCAGGCGATACCTTGATGAGGGTCAATTCCCTGATGGCAGCATGGGACCTAAAATTCGGGCAGCCATTCATTTTGTGGAACGTTCCGGCAAAGACACCATCATTACCAAAACAACGATGCTGGGAATTGACAACGGGGGAACAAGGGTTACACTTGTTTAAACACCATCTTGCCTATTTCAAGTCCATGAATTTTCCGCAGTTCGTTTTCTAATTTGACATAATCTTCACGGGTCCCGGTGAGTTCAAGGATGATCAGTCCGTCGGGCGAACAAAAATCGTCTTTTACTTCGTGAAGTCCGAGTCTTGTCCTAATGGTACATCCATGTTTTGTCAGCACTGTCTGAACCAGTGAAACTTCCGGAACCCTTTTTGTTATATGAACACCTAAAATCCAGATCTCCTTCATGGGTTTAATTCAAAGGAATATTATTTTTTTTTACTAATAAATTCCGGAAGCGAATGGTAAAGGCAGTCCCGTTTTGCCGGACGATCTCAATCTCACCATCCAGTTGTTCTACCAGCAACCTGACAATGAACATGCCCAGTGATTTTTCAGATTCAAGTGAAAATGAATCTGGCAGTCCAATGCCATTGTCCCTGATCGTTAAAGCGAACTTCTCTTCGGCTTCTTTAGATAACAGGACTTCGATCTCACCATGCCGGTTCTGCGGAAAGGCATATTTAAAAGCATTCGTCAGCAATTCGTTCGCAATAAGACCCAACGGTAATGCAGTTTCAATGCTTACATCAGTCGAGTCAAGCGAAGTCACCAGGTTAATCCGGTGCCCGCTGTAAGTACCGGTAATGATCGTTGCAAGTGACTGAAGGTAAGTAGCCAGCGGTATCCGGTCAAGGTTCTCCGACCGGTACAAATGTTCATGGATCAGGGCCATGGAACGAATGCGCATTTCAATGTCATGGATGATCCGGCGCAGCTCAGGATCTGAGTTGTTCCGGAGCTGAAGGTTGAGCAGACTGATCACGATGGCAAGATTATTCTTTACCCGGTGATGGATTTCCCGTAACATGATCTCCTTTTGTTCAGCATTCTTCTGTTTCAATTCTTCGACCTCTTTTTCTTTGGACCGGTCGCGAAGGATGGTCATGACCTGGATCACTTCGTGGTCCTTGTAAATGGGAACTTTACGGACTTCCATGAAGGTATCCGACTCCCTGATAAACATTTTCTGCCCTGTAACCAGCATAACGCCATGGTCGAACACATACTGGAGTTCCTCAAGGGTTGCAGGGGTCATGAAAGGATAAATTTCTGTGATGTGCTTTCCAACTACATCCACCGGAAGACAATCACCGATGTGCCCATCTTTAAGGGAGGAATTAATGATCACGATCCGGAAATCACGATCAATGACATATATCCAGTCAGGGATTGAATCAAGTGTGTTATGATACTGTATTTCAGAACGTTGAAAAGCTTCTACCGCCTGTTTACGCTCTTTAATCTCCGCCATGAGTTGCAGATAGTTTTTGGAAAGGGCTTTCTGATGTAAAAAGTTTTTCCAATTCAGCGTCCTCAGCATGTAAGCCAGCATGAATCCAATGGAATAGATTGCAATAACAAAGAACAGGTTATTAAAAAAGTAAAATGGTTTTTGTGAGAAGGTTTGATTTTGAATGTTGGCAAGTGTGAAGCCGGTGATCTGGATCAGCCCGATGATCACACTAGAAACGAATGGCAGTTTATAAAATACAAAGAGCCCGATTACCACGAGCATAACCCAGGCATAATAGTATTCTGAACCTTTTCTGGAAAGGTCAGAATTAAGGCCGACATAAAAAATCGCCATGCAGATCATCAGGTTCAGGATGACATAAACCAGGTACAGCCAATTATACAGTGATTTGATGAACGAAATAATGATCGATAACACCAGTACCGGCGATATGATCCAGAACCGGTTATAGTACAATTGTTCAGGTGAATCGGGGAAGAAGATGGTGTTGAACAGGCTAAAGCCGATGAACATGATCAGGGTAAGAAAGAGTCCGATACGCATGCTGGGCAACGAGGAGATCATTATGTACTCCTGGAATTCTTTGCGCAGTTCCTTGCCTGAAGCTTTGCTCATCGAATTGTGTTAATAGTTGAAAACCATTTGTTGGATCTCGATTCCGCCAATCTTACCAAGTTCGGCTTCGAGTTTTGCGCATTCTTCTGAATTACCCCCAAGTTGAAGAATAATGATACCAACACGACTGCATACATCCTCGGAGACTTCATGAAATCCAAGCCTTGACTTGATTACATGCGCATATTTTGTGAGTGTTTGCTGCATCAGACCCGCTTCTTTGATGCGGTCGGTGATCAACAGGCCGATGATCCTGAGTTCTTTCATAATTTCCCGGTTTCAGAAATACAGATCACGCTTTCCGGCAATGATCTGGTTGATTTTTTCAGTCAGTCTGTACTTCGACGATTCGTCTTCGATTTCATCAAGTTTCTCATGGACCAATTGATAACCCTTGATCTTAGTCTCAGGTGGTGCATAATCTTCAAGGTACTCCACCATGGTCAGTAAAGCATTTGGCTGGCAAAACCGTTTGATGAAACCTGGTACGGAAAATTCCATAAAATGTTCGCCGGTCCTTCCCAAACGGTAACATGCCGTGCAAAACGATGGAATATATTTATGCCCGATCAGGTCATCCATGATCTCATTCAGACTCCTGTTGTCATTGATCTGGAATTGTTCAAGATCAATATCCTGATCCTCATGTTCTTTCCGTTTTGAATATCCACCCATTTCAATGTTGGTTCCTCCATCGATCTGTGAAATGCCGAATTGCATGATCTCATCACGGATAGAAGCCGGTTCCCTTGCGGTGAGGATGAGCCCGGTGTAAGGTACGGCGAGGCGAAGAATAGCCACCAGTCGTGTGAATTCATCATCACCGACAAGAAACGACTTGTCTATATTGAGCTCGGAGGCATACTGTATCCTTGGAAAGGAAATGGTATGCGGCCCGACATGGTAAACTGCTTCGAAATGGTTGGCATGCCGTACCAATGCCAGTACTTCGAACCGCCAGTCGTAAAGACCGAACAGGGCGCCGATGCCTACATCGTCGATCCCCGCTTCCTGTGCACGGTCCAGACTGGTCAATCTCCAATCATAGTTCCGTTTCTGTCCCCCGTGATGTACCTTCGCATAGGTCTCCCGGTGATACGTTTCCTGGAAGATCTGGTATGTCCCTATACCGGCATCTTTGATGATCCGGAAACCATCAATATCCATCGGAGCCGCGTTGATATTTACCCGCCTGATCTCTCCCCGGCCACTCTTAACGCTGTACACCGTCCTGACCGATTCCGCGATGAATTCTGCATTATATTTCGGATGTTCCCCAAATACCAGGATAAGGCGCTTCTGGCCGGAATTTTCAAGCGCCGTCACTTGCCTGATCAGGTCTTCACGGTCGAGTGTGACCCTTCTGATCTTCTTGTTTGATGCCTTGAAACCACAATATGCACAATTATTGGTGCAGAGATTACCGATATACAAGGGTGCAAACAAAACAATACGTTGACCGTATACTTTTTCCTTGAGTTGGCGGGCCCCCTCTTTGATTTCATCAACAAGATCCGGATCAGTTGTATTGATCAATACGGCTGTTTCTGCCAGTGTCAGACGCTGTTTGTCCAGTGATCTGGAAATTATTTCCCTGACCTGTTCCCTGGAGATAGTTTTGCAGTTGATAAACCCCCATAATTCATCTGAATCGATGAAGGGTTTCATGCGCTGATCTTTAATTTTTAATTTCTCCGGCCTGAAAATCATAGTTCAATCATGATTTACAAAGATACTCTAAAAGCATGAATTAACTTTGTTTCCGGGTCCTTTCCGAAAGGTAAATCCCGCAGATTACCAGAGCCATGCCGCCAATTTTTTGAATAGTAAAAAATTCATCCACCAGTAAGTAGGCGAAAATTGCCGTGAAAACCGGAATAAGGTTGGAGAAAATATTTGACTTGGCGATCCCAAGGAGTTTCACAGAATGGGCATAAAAGACAAAAGCTACCGAGGATGCAAGAATAGCAAGGAGAAGCATGGATACAATGTTCTCCTGGGTCAAAGGCACAACCATGGCCGACTTTGCCTCAAACAGCAAAAAGAAGGGCAGGAAAAGAAAAATTCCGATGAAGTTTTGGTTGGCAATCAATACAATGGCTGAGTATTTCATGGTCAGTTTACGCAATGTTACCGAGTATAACAAGGCCGCAAACACGGCACCGAACAGATAAATGACTCCCCGAATATCTGCAGCAAAGGAAAGATCGCGTGTGATCAGCATCAGGATGATTCCCGCAAATGAGACGCCGATCCCTACAAAATTGATGCGGGTCATTTTCTCACGGAAACTCAGGTACCCGACCAATAGGGAAAAAACCGGAATGGTCGCGATGATAACAGCCGCAATCGTGGGAGATGAGTATTTTAAACCAAAATTTTCACCCAGAAAATACAGGAAAGGATTAAAAAATGCGCTCAGGAGGATTAATGGATAATCCTTTCTATGCACTTTTTCAAATTTACCAAGGAACAGGATCAGGGCGAACAGAAACGCCGATGAAATGATCAAACGGATAAAGATGATGGTGACTGGCTGGTAGGATTTCAGCAGCACGGTACTCCAGATAAACGACAACCCCCAGAAGAGCATCGCCGCCAGTGGATAAAAAAAGACAGGTATTTGGATTTTTTTCAAGCAGGTGCAAAGGTAAAATTTTGGGTTCACCAGTCCACCCCGTTCAACCAAAATCCGCCAACATTTTTCCTTAATATTGTAACATTTCGAAAAATGCCCAGTCCATTGTCAAAAATCCGGGGAGTTGGAAGGTAAATACATCAATATTCATCAGGACCTTATCGATGCCTGTCGCACCGGTGACCGGAATGCACAATTAAAAATTTATAAGCTCTACTATAAAGCCATGTACAACACAAGCCTGAGAATCGTGAACGACACCGCTGAAGCAGAAGATATCATGCAGGAATCATTCCTTGATGCGTTCCAGCGGTTACACAGCTACATGGGGGAAGGCAGTTTTGGATCCTGGCTCAAGCGTATCGTAATCAACCGCTCGCTTGACTTTTTAAGAAAAGAGAAAGAGATGGTCAGCTTTGATGAAATGGAACATGACATACCTGATCATACAGAGGAAAACAGGGAGGATGAGATCCAATATCAGGTTGAAGAAGTTAAAAGAGCAATTTCTCAGCTTCCTGATGAATACAGGGTGGTGATTTCACTGTTTTTACTCGAGGGGTACGACCATGAAGAGATCTCACAAATTCTTAATATTTCGAACCAGCTTTCGCGTACCCGATATTCAAGAGCACGGCAGAAACTTATCGGGCTGTTGAAGCAAAAAAAATTTAACCAAACATTCAGCGTAAATTAATTATGAAAAACCTGGAGAAATACATCAGAGACCACCATGACGAATTCGATTCCATGGAACCGGATCAGGGTCATTTTGACAGATTCGAAGATCGGTTGACCGATCGGTCAGTACTGAAAATTGCCGGTCATAATCGCCCGCTGATATTGAAAATTGCCGCACTGATCATCATCCTGATTTCTGTTAGTGTTTTTATTTTCGATTTTGCAACCCGGGAGATCAGGGAACAATTTACAGATCAATTCCGGCAGGCAGAATTGCCACTTGAAATAAGGCAGGCATTTCAGTATTATGATAATCAAACGATTACACAAATTGCCACCATCCGGAAGCTGGCGTCAAGCCATGATGAAGCAGGCGCCATCCGGGCTTCAACCCTGAAAAATATTCAGAACCTGGATGCCTCAACTGAAGAATTGAGAAGATCATTCACCGAAAACCCCGGAAATGAACAAATTCTTGATGCGATAATCCGGAATCAGCAAATGAAAGAATCCATGCTTAATACGATCATCAATCAATTATCCCAATTGAAAAACTAGTTAAAACCAATATTCATGAAAGCAATCATTAAAATAACATTTTTCATCCTGATACTTATCCTACTCCTTGGAATTAAAGGAGCAACTGCACTTGATGAATTCACCCGCGTCATTAAAAGGGAATTCAGGGTAAATCCCGATGCCCGGCTTACGGTAAACAACCGGTTTGGAAAAGTGCATTGTACCAATTGGGAAAAGGATGTCATATCGATCGATGTTACCATTACGGTTACTGCCGCAGATCAGGAGGAGGCCGAAAAAAAATTTAAAAGGATTACGATCGATTTCACCGATTCCCCTGAATCCGTAACTGCAATAACAACGATGCAGGAAATGAAAAATCCAGGCAGAGGCAGGTTTACCATAGATTATATCATTAATATGCCCGTATCCGTCAACCTGGATGTTACCAACAAATTCGGGAATATCTTCATCAATGAAGTGCAGGGTAAAGCAAGGATCGATCTCGGATATGGTAACCTTGAAGTAAGGAAACTCGGGAATTCGGATAACCTGCTGGATATCAAATTCAGTAAAGCCAGGCTGAATTGGATTCAAGGTGCCGTTCTGTCGTTGAAATATTCTGAAATGGAGTTGGATTATGCCGGCAGTCTTCGGTTGAATTCGAAATTCTCAGACCTCGATGCTGATAAAATTATTGCACTCAACGTGGTGTTCGAAGGTGGCAAACTGAATATGGAGAATTCATCGGCAGTGGATAGCCGGTCAAAATTTTCTGACATTGACATCATGCGGGTTGAACAAAGTCTGAATCTTGATATTCAATACGGCAATTGCGATGTTCATGAAATGCCGGCTGGATTCACTTCCATAAATATCCGCAATAAATATGGCGATGTATCGATCGGACTGAGTGAAAAGGCAAAATACAGCCTGGAAGCCGACCTTAAATTTTGTGATCTCGATTTCCCTTCTGATAAAGCTAAATTTTCATTCAGATCAACTACACCAACGGCAAATACATACAAGGGAACCATTGGGGGAGACGATTCACCTGTAAGTAAAGTCACAATACACAGCGAATTCGGGAATATCAGCCTGAAATAATTTACAAAATGCAAATGTCCGCTTGTCCGCCTGTCCGCCTGTCCACCTGTATTTTGTAACCAAATCAAATAAAAACGTCAAATTACCTAAAACCTATTTTTATGAAAACAACAAAAGTTTTTTCAGCATTAATGATCATGACCCTTTTTATGGGTATGTCAAGCCTGTTTGCCAGTTGCGATATCATTGGCGGTACACAGGGTGATGGAAATGTCCTCAGGGAGACCCGTAAAGTCTCTTCTTTTGATGGTATTGATGTTTCCGGAGCATTTGATATTATTCTGAAACAGGGCATAACCGAAGAGGTAACCGTGGAGGCAGATGCAAACCTGCTTCCGCTGATACGTACCGAAGTTGTTGGCGGCACCCTCCAGATCGAAACTAAAAAGCCGGTTCACCGCGTAACGGTCATGAAAGTTTATGTAACGGTGAAAGACCTGAGGAGAATTGATGTGAGTGGTGCGGTTGATATTAATACCGAAAGCCGGATCACCGTGCCCGAACTTAGCATAGATGCATCGGGAGCATCAGATTCAAAACTGGAGATCGCTGTTCAGAAACTAAAACTCGATTGCAGCGGTGCAAGCAAGATGAAGTTCTCAGGTTCCGCTACCAATGTGGAAATGGATCTTTCAGGGGCCTCCGACATCTTTGGATTTGACCTTCTGGCCGAATCGTTCGATATTGAGATCAGCGGTGCGGGCAATGCCCAGATCAATGTTTCTAAAAAGATACACGCGGAGATTTCCGGCGCAGGAAGCGTGAAGTATAAAGGATCGCCCACCGAGATTGATCAGAGTGTCTCCGGGGCAGGTTCAATAAAAAAGGTGTTGTAATATTGATATCACGTGAATTGAAACTTCCGGGACACCTAAGTATTACTTAGGTGTCCCGGACCATTTTGACAAAATCAACCTCGGAAATAATTCGAATACCAAGTTTTTCGGCCTTTCTGCGTTTTTCAGGTCCCATGTTTTGACCCGCGAGAAGGTAACTTGTTTTCGATGAGATGGATCCGATATTTTTACCTCCATTGGCTTCAATGGTCATCTTTAACTGATCCCGCGAAAAATTTGTGAACACACCGCTGACCACGAAAGTCAGTCCTTCAAGTTTGTTACTGATCCGGCTGCTCAGCGGTTCATCCAGCGTGAACCGCAACCCGGCTGCTTTAAGCCGGTCAAGGAGTTCAAGGTTCGCCGGGCGGGAAAACCATTCAAGGATACTTCGTGCAATTTTTTCACCGATCTCTTCCACTTCAATGTGATCTTCATACTCCGCCTGCCGGAGTTTTTCCATGGAAATGAAATGGGTCGCAAGTTTTTTTGCAACAGTTTCGCCTACAAACCTGATTCCCAGCGCATAAAGTACCCGATCGAACCCTGCATTTTTGGAAGCCTCAATACCTTTCAGGATATTTGTGACGGTTTTTTCCCGGAAACTGATCGTTTTCTCTTTCTTATCTGCCGGGGTTCCGTATTTCTTTTCAAGCCCGATCAGACGGTCATAGGTGAGATCATATAAATCGGCATAATTATGAACAAGTCCGTTATCGAACAAAATTTCTATTTTTCCTTCACCAAGGCTTTCAATATTCATCGCTTTCCGGGAAATGAAATGTTCAAGTTTCCCTTTGATCTGTGGCGGGCAACCATCTGCATTTGGGCAGTACCATGCTGATTCCCCTTCCGACCTGACCAACTTCGTTCCGCATTCGGGACATTCCCTGATGAACGAAAGAGGAGCACTATCCTCTTGGCGGTGTATAAGATCAACAGCAATGATCTTGGGAATGATCTCTCCGCCTTTTTCTACAAATACTGTGTCGCCGATCCGAACATCCAGGGAGGCAACAATATCGGCATTGTGCAAAGTGGCTCGTTTGACAATGGTTCCGGCAAGTTTAACCGCCTGAAGATTGGCAACAGGGGTAATTGCCCCGGTACGGCCTACCTGGAAGGTGACAGATAAAAGTTTCGTTGTAACCTGCTCTGCCTTGAACTTGTAAGAAATAGCCCAGCGTGGAGATTTCGATGTATAGCCTAGCATTTCCTGTTGTTTCAGATCGTTTACCTTGATCACGACCCCGTCGATGTCATAAGGAAGCTCATTTCGTGCCTTGTCCCAGGTGTTCAGATAATCAAAGATTTCTTTCCTGGTTTTACACCTGACCAGGTAATCCGAGATTTTAAATCCCCAGGATCTGGCTGCCGTCATGCATTCATAATGGGTTCTGAATGGCAGATCCGTCCCCGGAAGATAATAGAAAAAACCATCAAGGTTCCGTTTTGCAACTTCACCGGAGTCCTGCATTTTCAAACTGCCGGAAGCGGCATTTCTTGGATTGGCAAAAGGTTCCTCACCTGCTTCCAAACGTTGTTCATTCATCTTTTCAAAACTGGAATGGGGAAGGATGATTTCTCCCCTGATCTCGAATTCTTCGGGAAATCCGCTGCCATGTAATCTCAAAGGAATACTCCTGATCGTTTTAATATTCGTGGTTACATCATCGCCCCTGATACCATCTCCCCTTGTCACAGCCTGTACCAGGCTTCCTTTATGATAGGTGAGACCGATCGCAACGCCGTCAAATTTAAGCTCGCAAACATATTCAACGTCGTCGCCTATGATTTTGTGAATTCGCTCTTCAAATTCCAGGATCTCATTTTCTGAATAGGTATTCCCGAGGGAGAGCATCTGGTATTTGTGCTTAACCTGGATGAATTCCTTGGTTATTTCACCTCCCACATGTTGGGTCGGGGAATCAGTTTCGGCAAGGTGCGGGTAATCCTTTTCAAGCCTGATAAGTTCTTCCAGCAACATATCGAATTCAAAATCGCCGATGGTTGGCCGGGATAATACATAATAGTTATAATTGTGCTTCCGGATCTGTTCCGTCAATGCAGCGATGCGTTCCCGTGCCTGATTTTCATCCATTGTTTATATCCCTGTTTCGCTACTTCGCTATTTCGCTACCTCACTACACTCGTTTATGCCAAAACCGCCCACTCATAATAATGATATCCGTATTCAATCGGATTAATGCCCATCACAGGGATCTGTGCTTCATTGAACATCAGTTTATCATCCCATGCAGATAGGGAGAAGCCTATCACATCAATGTTTGGCCGTGTCATGATCATGATAAGGTCAGCATGATGCAGTACACTGTATGAAATGACCTGACTTGCAAAACCGGTGGATCTATCGGCGGTGGTGAAAGAATAGGGGATTTTTTCAGAATCAAATACAGTGGTGATCTGTTTCGTTATGATGCCCAGGGCTGTGCGTCGGGCGATCTCCGTTTCAGGAGAAAGATATAAATGAAGTTTCGCACCGAATAATTTAGCCATCAGACTTGCCCAATTGACTGCCTGGCGTGGCTCCAGGTCAATGCTTATCGGGAATACAATATTTTTATAGCCGGACCTGAACGATCGTTTTTGTACCACGATCACCGGAACAGTCGACTCTTCAACGACTTTCATGGCATAGCTGCCAAAAACGTGCTGTAATCCTTTTTTTCCATGGGTGCCCATGACCATCAGATTCGCTTTAATCTCTTTGGCCACCGTGTTGATGGTTGAAAAAATTGATCCTTCAACAGCCATGGTATCAATTTCAACCTCATACTTCCTGGAGTAATATTTTTTATATTCCTTCAGGCGTAAATCAATATAATCAGTACCGACATTCTTTCTTTTTAGTTCTATCCTGGTCTCTTTGTTGATGATATGGAGGATAAATACTTTATATCCGAGAAATTTGGCCAGTTTTACACCGTGCGAAATAGCGTTGCCACATACTTCCGAGAAATCTGTGGGGACCAGTACGATGTTGTTGTACTGTTTTTCCTGTTTTGCTTTTGCCATAATAAAGAATTTATGATTTACGATTTAAGGTTTGCATTTGATCATTGATAGCGACATAGTTGCCGTATTTCTTCGAGATGTTTGAGTTTTTGTCCGTTCCTGAGATGAATGGCTGAATTTGTAAAATATTGGTGTTGGGCAAGAAATTTAACCTGGATGTCAAACCACTCCGGCAAAGTGGTTTTCTTAATACCGTTGTGTTGCCATTCAAGCCTTAATTTGAATCCCAGGATGAAAAAATCGTCCCGGCCGAGATAATCCAGGTCAGCATCGCAAACAATCTGTTCATGATGATCATAGGGTCGTTGTGGTAGCCTGGTGACCTGGATCAATCTGGTAACTTCATCACATTCCGGTTTAGAATAACCAAATCCGGGCAACAGGTCTAAAGCTAAATCAACCGATGCTGTTTCATGGTCATTATATTGTATAAGCATCCCGGCATCATGATATAAAGCAGCAGTTTCAAGCAGCGTTTTCCCGTGTGCCGGGATTTTTTCCGAATCAGCCAGTCTGCGTGTCGCCTCAAGTACATCAAGTGTATGCTCAACACTATGGTAGGTTAGAGTCGGACTTAATTCTCGTTGCAGGCGATGAATAATGTAATCGCTTGCTGCGTTGAAATCCATGCTGTGATTCTTTTATTTTGTAAAAATAAAAAAATAACTTGAAGCAACAGGGATAATGTATAAAGGAAAACAGGATTTTCAACCGAGGTTCTTGAGCAAATGGATGGTCTGAATGGGATCGGCTGACCTGAAGATCGTATTTCCGGCTACAAGGATGTCGACACCGGAATGCACCAGAGTAACGGCATTATGAATATCAATGCCTCCGTCAACCTCGACAAGCACGTTGAGCTGGCGGGTCGTGATCATCTGTTTTATTTCGGCAACTTTATTAACTGTCCCTGAAATAAACGATTGTCCTCCAAAACCCGGATTCACTGACATGATCAACACCATGTCAACCTTGTCGATCACCTCTGAAAGGATACTCACCGGAGTGTCCGGATTGATGACGATGCCGGCCTGAGCATTAAGTTTTCTGATGTTCATTAAAGCTTCGGCCGGCTGCCGGCAAGCCTCCATATGGATGCTGATGATATCGGCCCCGGCCTTTTTAAACCGTTCGAGATACCGTTCAGGTTCCACGATCATTAAATGAACATCCAGTATTTTTTGGGTTGCCTTTCTGATCCGTTCAATGATATCAAAGCCAAAGGAAATATTTGGAACAAACAATCCATCCATGATATCGAGATGCAACCAATCGGCCTCACTCCGGTTGAGCATTTCAATATCCTTTTCAAGGTTCAGAAAATTTGCAGAAAGAAGGGAGGGAGCGACGAGGTGAGACATTACTTTTATCCCAGGTAGGTCTTCAGAATTTTACTCCGGGAGGTATGTTTAAGACGCCGGATGGCTTTTTCCTTGATCTGGCGGACACGTTCACGGGTGAGGTCAAATTTCTCACCGATCTCCTCCAGCGTCATCGGGTGGCTGCCATTCAGACCGAAGTAAAGCCGGATCACATCGGCTTCACGTTGTGTGAGCGTGGAAACAGCGCGTTCGATCTCTTTTCTCAGCGATTCATATAACAGTCCGTTATCGGGGGTCGTATTTTCCTCGCTGCGCAAAACGTCGTACATCGTATTATCTTCGTCCTGGATCAGCGGTGCATCCATTGAAACATGCCGGCCTGAGTTACGCATTGACTCTTTGACTTCATTTTCAGAAACTTCGAGCAACAGAGCGATCTCCCCGGCGTTCGGTTCCCTTTCATACTTCTGCTCAAGCTGAGCATAAGCTTTGTTGATTTTGTTGATCGATCCGATCTTGTTCAAAGGTAGACGCACAATCCGCGATTGTTCAGCCAATGCCTGAAGGATGGATTGACGGATCCACCAAACTGCATATGAGATGAATTTGAAACCACGGGTCTCATCGAACCGTTGAGCGGCCTTGATCAATCCGAGGTTGCCTTCGTTGATAAGGTCGGGAAGACTTAGTCCCTGGTTCTGATATTGTTTGGATACAGAAACTACGAAACGCAGGTTGGCTTTTGTAAGTTTTTCGAGGGCAGCCATGTCACCCTGCTTGATACGCTGGGCAAGCGATACCTCCTCATCTGCCGTGATCAGTTCCACTTTGCCGATCTCCTGAAGATATTTATCCAGTGATGCGGTTTCACGGTTGGTAACCTGTTTGGTAATTTTTAACTGCCTCATGCGGACCAATTTGTTTAGACCTTGATATGGGTCTGTTTACGTAAAAATTAACGATAGGTTACACCAGGTTACCTTCTCTGACCGCGATATTCGCCTCCGCGATGATCGCCACCACGATCATGTCCACGGTCGTTCCCGCGATCTGGGCGGTCAGAACGTGGTTCAGGTTTCCTTTCTACGTAGCCTTCCGGCTTTGGGAGCAATGCTCTGCGTGATAGCTTCAGTTTTCCGGTTTTTGGATCGACCTCGATCAGTTTGACCTCAATTTCATCTCCTACTTTTAAGGCATCCTCAACCTTTTCCAGTCGTTTCCAGTCAATTTCAGAGATGTGAAGCAGGCCATCCTGGTTGGGAAGGATTTCCACGAATGCACCAAATGACTGGATGTTTTTAACTTTTCCTTTATAAATTTCACCAACTTCGGCCACAGAGGCAATACGCTTGATTTTTTCGATCACTTTATCGCGGGCTTCCATGTTGTCGGCAACAATGTCGACAATACCAAATTCGCCAACCTCCTCAATAACAATGGTGGTGCCTGTTTCACGCTGCATTTCCTGGATGACTTTGCCACCGGGGCCAATGATCGCACCGATAAATTCTTTTGGAACCTTCATCTGGAAAATGCGGGGTACGAATGGTTTGAAATCGGCTCTTGGTTCAGAAATGGTTTTTTCCATTTCCCCAAGGATGTGCATTCGTCCCTTCTTAGCCTGGGATAAGGCTTCACGAAGAATATCAAACGACAAACCGTCTACCTTGATATCCATCTGGCAGGCGGTAATTCCATCACGGGTACCGCAGACTTTGAAATCCATATCGCCTAAATGGTCTTCATCACCCAGTATATCAGATAAAACAACATAACGCTTGTTATCTGTGATCAATCCCATGGCAATTCCGGAAACGGGTTTCAGAATTTTTACCCCTGCATCCATCAACGCCATGGTTCCGGCGCAAACCGTTGCCATGGATGAACTCCCGTTCGATTCGAGGATGTCGGAAACGATGCGGATGGTGTACAGATTGTCGGCCCCTTGCGGAATCATGTTTTTCAAGGCACGAAGCGCCAGGTTTCCATGGCCGATTTCACGACGGCCAGTGCTCCGGATCGGTTTAACCTCGCCGGTTGCAAAGGAGGGGAAGTTATAGTGCAGGATGAAATTTACCTTCCCTTCAATAATGGCGCCATCTATCGCCTGCTGATCAAGCTTGGTGCCAAGCGTAACCGTTGTGAGTGACTGGGTCTCGCCACGGGTAAAAATGGCTGAACCATGTGCAGCAGGTAAATAATCGATCTCGGTCCATATTGGCCGGATCTCATCAAGATTACGTCCGTCCAACCGCCTGCGGTTATCCATGGTCGCATTACGGATCGCATCTTTTTCGACTTCATGATAATAACGGCCGATCAGGTTGATGTTGGCCTCTTTTTCCTCTTCAGACAGTGTGCTTAAAAATTCCTCTTTGATCGCTTCAAGGATCTTTTTACGTTCATGTTTGTTTCCAATTCCGCCTGCTGCCATTTCATAGACCTTTTGATAGGTCGCCGCTTTAACCTTTTCCCTGAATTCAGGATTGTTCGTTTCGTGGCAGTATTCGCGTTTGATGGTCGATTTTTCAATCATGGCAGCAAGTTCGATCTGAGCCTTGCACTGATCCTTGATGGCTTCATGAGCTACTCGGATGGCTTCAACCATATCATCCTCGGAAACTTCCTTCATTTCCCCTTCCACCATCAGGATGTTTTCAATGGATGCAGCCACGATCAGATCGATATCGGCCTCGGCCATTGCATCTATATTTGGATTGATGACGAATTTCCCATTGATCCGGGCAACCCTTACCTCGGAAATGGGGCCCTTGAAAGGGATGTCGCTGACGGAAAGTGCAGCGGATGCCGCAAGACAGGCAAGAGCATCGGGCAGAACATTTGTATCAGCCGAAATCAAAGTAACAATCACCTGGACTTCAGCATGGTAATCATCCGGGAAAAGCGGGCGCAGCGCACGGTCAATTAACCTGGAGATAAGAATTTCATAGTCGGAGGGTCGGGCTTCACGTTTAAAAAAACCTCCGGGGAAACGACCGGCAGCAGCATATTTCTCACGGTATTCAACCGACAAAGGCATAAAATCAACGTTTTCTTTGGCTTCCTGCATAGCCACTACTGTAGCAAGAATCATGGTGTTACCCATCTTGACAACGACAGATCCGTCAGCTTGTTTGGCGAGCTTGCCGGTTTCGATGGTAATTTCCCGGCCATCGGCCAGGGTAAAGGATTTTGTTATTCCATTCATTTTTTTGTCTCTTTCAGATATTAAAAGAGGCAATAATCACATTGCCTCTTTCTTGATTTATAAAGAAAATTTTTAACTTATTTTCGTATCCCCAGTTTCTTGATAATATCACGATAACGTTGAATTTCTTTGCTTTTCAGATAATCCAGTAATTTTCTGCGCTTACCTACCATGATCACCAGCGAACGCTCAGTAACCATATCTTTTTTATTGACCTTCAAATGTTCGGTAAGATGTTGGATCTTCATGGTGAACAGGGCAACCTGTGCCTCTGTTGAACCGCTGTCAAATTCTGATCTTCCGTGTTCCTTAAATACGTTCTTTTTTACTTCAGGTGCTAAATTCATTGCTTGGATGTTGTTTCTGATTAACTTGATGGACCCATTAAACGGGCTGCAAATTTATAAATTTCTTTTGATAATACCAAATAATTGTTGATCCATGGCAATAAAAACCGGTGTGTGAAAAAAGTAGTTTTGTATACTTATTATTTAATATCCGAAGCTTTGGCTTCTTCCATGATCACATCATAAAAATAGCCTGACCCGAAGTCTTTATTCAGTGCAATGGTTCCCTTGAAAGTCGCGTAAGTGCCAACGACCAAACTGTCATGTGTGGTGATTGTCAGGTCGAATTTTCCGGAATTTTCAGTGCCATCCTGGAGATGTACCCAGTTTTTATTCATGATCTGACTGTTGTACCTTACAACAATACCCCGAATGATCACCATTTTACCGGCAAAATTTCCGGGATTACCATAGAGAGTCTCAAGGGTGATCCCTCCCTTTGGAGTGTCGGCTGAAATATCAGTCCAACGTTTGATCTCCACCTTTTTGGGAATCATTGGCTGTGTTGCCTGAGTTTCTGCCAAAACCAACCTGTCGCTTGGATCCTGGACAAAGTAAACCGAAGGAAAGGTGCGTCCCAGTTCTTTACTGACAAAATCCTTCATTTCGTAGGTTTTGGAATAATACACCGAATCGCCGGGTTTACTATCTGCTTTTACTACGGCTATCCAGAATTTCTTGGTATTCTCCTCAACCTGCAGGTATGTATAATTGTTCGTCTGAATAACTTCGGTCACACTGACACCATGCATTCCAGGAGGTAAGTCCTTTTGTTTGCCTTTTCCCCCGCTTCTGTAACAGGTTGTCACGACAAAAAAAATACCCAGCATTAGTAAAACGATTGTAACGATTATCTTGTTCCTGTTCATATTTTAACCTGTTTCTTGATTTTAAGGGCTTTTCAGGGCACAAAGATAATTAAAAATCAGGGGGACGGGGTGCCGAAGTAGGAAAATTAAAACCGTTGGGTAATATTTACATAAATACGGTTAAAAATTGATTGATTATCAAAAGTGCCTTCGTAGTAAAGTCCGCATGAAAGTTTTTTTAATATGCGCCAGGTAAGATTGATTTCACCCATATTTTGAAGCAGTTTCGTTTCACCACTGTAAAATTTATAGCTTACATACCGGTAATCCATTCCCCCGGTCAGTTTTCCGGGTATAAGTTCACGTGATATCCCAACACCATAAATGTTGCCGGACATATAACTTGTTTCCAAAAGGGTGGCCGAGGCGGTGGCGGCGATGTTGATCCAGGGTATATTGCTGTATGTAATATAACCATACAGGTTTTTGGTAGGTCTGGGATCTTTTTTGCTGTTCCGGTAACCGGCATTGATTCCAATGGATAATAATCTAACCGGCTGAATATGAACCTGAACCATGAAGCCCTGGACAGTTGCGGCTTCCAGTAATCTGTCAACCAGGGATTTATAAGTTTCATAGTAAATTACATTTTGTCTGGAGCTGTATGAAACGGATAGTGACAATTGTCTCACAGGGCGGTATCTCAGGGATAAATAGAGATTTGAAAGGGTTGGTGAATTGTCCTTTGTGTAGGTGGTGTCATTACTGATGGCAGTATCGGGTTGATTCATCGTTTGTTTATAAAGATCAACCTCGGCCGATCCGAAAAAATACAAATTGCGGACAAGAGCGTTGGAATGCTGCACATAGGCAAACCGGCGGTCGGTCATTCCGGTATTCATTTGCTCAATAAAAGCAACTGTCGTTTGAATATTGCCGTTTTTTCCTGTAAGATCATGCCCAAGGTACCCGCCGAATTGAATCAGATCAGCGTTAAAACTGTAATTTCTGTAATCCGGTCGTGTACCGCCAATCAACCCGATGGTAAACGCACCTGTTTTAAGCTCGTATTGCAGGCCATCGACGGGTCCTGCATTGGAGATCCTTGGATTGATTTTTCTGCCAAGCCATAACCTATTGTGTGAATTAAACTCATAGTTAAGGGCAAGGCTGTAAATTTTCAGCCCGTTGAAAATGTCGTCCTGAATTGTAGTCCATTCGCCTAATTTGTGCGAGAATGTAATATAGGTCTCCGCTGATAATTTTGAATTGCCAATGTTTTGCATGACCATTGCAAAGTTATATCTCATCCTTTGTGAGTTGGCACTGACATTTGAAAAATTCAGATAGGAAGCGACCGTAAGATTTCCGCTGACAACCTGTGTTCGTTTCAACAAACTTATTTTCATGGTTTTGACAGAATCCTGGTCCGCTGTGATTGCGGGTGATCCCGGTGTTGTAATTTTGTCCCCGGTCTTCACCACCGGTGATGCTTTTTGTCTGGAAACTACCTGGTCGCCTACCAATAATTTCAAAGTCGAAACAGGTGTACAGACACATGAAATGGAGGATATCTCCCTTACGATTACCACAGGGATCATAATGCCATCTTTGCTTTGAAATAAAGTGTCGCCTGATACAATGTTTTCAGTGGACTGAAATTTGACATAAATGTTTTGTGAAGTAACGTAAGAAACCTTTCCAATAATGTTGTGCCAGGAATCCTGGCCCATCAGTCCAGATCCAAGGAAAAATAACAATATGACCGGAATTAAATTTTTCATGATGCTTTCTTTATTCCTGACGATCAAGCCTTTTCATCATCTTATCCGCATCTCCATCAGGATGGCAATTATAACAGGCGGTACTGTTGTATGAATATCCACTGACCCCTTGATGTTCATTATCCGTGGATGACTTGGGGTGACAGGCGGTGGTGCAGGTAAACACCGAATAATTCCCGGGATTTGTATGGCAATCGGAACACGCGTTCCATTCGCCATCATGTTTTCCTGAGTAGATCGGAAAATATAGATTGTCGTGGTCCCAGTTGGCGGGCGACCAGGCAGTTTGAGTATGGCAGTCTGAACAAGTAGTCGGAAACTGCGATGCTGCATGTGGCGGGTCATTCGTCTGGTTGTAATCGTTGAGATGACACCCGACGCAGGTGTTGGGGGTCGAATTATAATTTCCGTTGTGACATTCAATACAATTATTCGTAATTGCCACATGGGCACCTGCCAGAACATAATAATTATTATGGATCGGGAATGTGGCCGGAATCCAATCAGGATTTGTGGTATGGCACGTATTGCAGGTTGTCGGAATACTAATGGCTGCATGATTTGGGTTCGCGGATGCGTTGTAATTTGGCATATGGCACCCGTCACATGTATTGGGTGTGTTCACGTAGCTTCCCTGATGGCATGCAAAACAATTACTGGCAATGGTAGCATGAGCACCTGTTAAAGGATAGGTGATGTTATGATCAAAAGTAGAAGGTGACCACGCGGATTGCGAATGGCAGGTTTCGCAGGTAGTGGGGAAGTTTGCGGTGATATGATTAGGATTAACTGATTGGTTGTACTGCTCTGCATGACAACCGTAACAAATATTTGGTGTATTGGTATAATTTCCCTGATGGCAGGTAGCGCAGTCGTTGGAAATGGGAATATGAGCCCCGGCTAAAACATAATAACTATCATGGATCGGGAATGTGGCCGGTTTCCATCCGGGAAGTGTAGTATGACAGGTTTCGCAATCTGTAGGAATATTGATCGATGTATGGCTTGGGTTCACCGTCAGATTGAAATTCTCGGTATGGCAGCTATAACATACCGTGGATGTTCCGGAATATCCATTAGCGTGACATTTTATACAGTCAGTGGTAATGTGTGCACCGGTCAATGGGAATGCTGATGTACTGTGGTTAAATGTCCCTTCAGCGGATCCGGTGGGGTGACAGGCAAAACAGTCAGGACTGTTATAGGCATAACCCTGAACGCCACCATGTTCATCGTCCATATCTGTTTTATTGTGATCGTGACAATCGATGCAGGTATATTGCGCATAACTGGCAGGATTAGAATGACAATCGCTGCATTTGCTCCATTCCCCATTGTGCTTCCCTGAATAGATTGGAAAAGATTTGGCATCATGCTCCGTATATTGAGCGGGCTTCCATCCTGGGTCGGTTGTATGACAATCCTGGCAATTTGTCGAAAAACCAATGGAAGTATGATTGGGATTCGTGGTCGCATTATAATTTGACTGATGACAGGAAATGCATTCAGGAGATGTACTCGAATAGTCCGGTGTTTTATGGCATTCCTGGCAGCTATTGAGATCATGACCACCGGTAAGCGGGAAAAAATTATGATTGATCCCTGCTCCTGACCATGTAATGGAGGTCATGTTATGACATTCGATGCAGTTTGTCGAATAATTGCCAGCAGTATGGTCCGGGTTGGTTGTTGACGCGTAGTCCTCCTGGTGACAATCAATACATTCGACACCCAATGGTCCAAAATTAAGCAGGGATGCAGAGGCATTCGTATGGCAATCGAAACAATCGGCCGTAACATGCGCTCCGACAAGCGGAAACCGGCTTCGCTGATGGATCTCTGTTATATTATTGACAACCCAGGAGTTGGGAGTATGGCACCTTTCACAGTCGGGCCCTACTGTCTGGTTGTGCATATCCGTATGACATGAGATGCATTCGGTGCCGATCTTGCCAAATTCAAGCGACAAATGACATCGCTTGCAGTTAACCGCCTGATGCTGACCAACCAAAGGAAAGTTCGTCTTGCCGTGGTTGAACGAAAGAGTTTTCATATCAATCTTCCACCCTGATGTATTATGGCAATCCATGCAGTTCACCTTAAAACTGTCTCCGTGTGGCGACGATTGAGAGAACAGACTTATTGAAAGTACCAATGACAGAATTAATGATGACAATTTTCGCATTTGAAATCTTTTATTTTATAAAATACAAAAGCCAATCCTTGATTCTGAGTTACTTTATGACATTTTTTACATGCCACATTTTTATGCTTCCCGTCTAATGGAAATAGTGTTTTGTTGTGATCAAATTTCGTAGCAGGTTTGAAAAACGACTGATCGTGACATCTGGTGCAGTCGGTAATCCCATCTTTCTCAAATTGTTTGATATGCACATCCTTGTGACAATTGGTGCATACCGTGGGTAATCCGGTGAACTGCTGACGTACGACCCCTTCACTGTCCTTTTTGTAATGACAATCGCGGCAGGTCTTCTTTGTATGGGCTCCCGTAAGTTCGAAGCTGGTTCTTTTATGGTCAAAGTTTATCAGGCTCCACCTGGTCTCATTATGACAACTTTCACAACTTGATTCAGGGTAAAATTTTTCACTCATAAAGGGCTTATGAATGTTTTTATGACAATCGATGCAACGTTTGCCCAGATTTTTGAAATTCCAGGCAGTATCATTATTATTGATCTCTTTTTTATGGCAGGCAAAACAGGGCGTGGCAAGATGTGCGCCCTTTAGTGGAAAAACACCTGCATTATGCTGTTCAATGGTATATTTGGATTCTTTAAAACCATATACGGTATGGCATTGTATACAATCGGGTGATACACCCTGTTTTGCAAATTGTTTTTTATGAAAATCGGTGTGACAATTTGTACAGTGATCGTATTTTAAAGCGTTGGTAAATTTAGTTTTATGGCAGGCGATGCACGTTACCTTCTGATGAAGTCCTTCAAGTTTGTAATTGGTCTTATTATGATCGAAATTTTGTACCCCTTTGATCGTGCTGAAGGACAGTTCGCTATGGCATTGTGTGCAATTTTGCCCAAACTTATTGTGGTGCGGGTCCTTGTGGCAATTTGAACAGTTGTCGAATTTAATATCCGTGAATTCCTGGAATTTCTGCCCGTTCCTGATCCCGGTTTTATGACACGTTATGCATAAAACCTGCTGATGTTTCCCGTTTAACTTAAATTTCGCCTTATTGTGATCGAATTTTTTTGCAGGTTTAAATGCCGCATGATCATGACATTCATTGCATTTAGCCGATAATGTTTGCTGATGATAATCGGCATGACATGTTAAACATGCCGGACTTACTCCCATGTAGGTTAATTTTTTCTTTTTTATTTTTGGATCTGTGATAAAATCGGCTTTGTGGCAATCGACGCATTGCTTCTTGGTATGCGCCCCCTCCAGGTTGAATCCTGTTAAGTTGTGGTTGAATTTTTCTTTTGAAAAACGGATGATCTGGAAATTCAACCCATGATGATCGTTATGACATGTAACACATTCTTTACCCCGGACTTCAGCAGATGAGTGATATCCTTTCCGGAGTTCAACACGTGCTTTGAGTTCGGTATGACAGTCGAGACATTTCTGATTGGAAACCTTTTTTCCCAGGATGTGGCATTTCGTGCAGTTTGAGATCCCCTCAAGGTGCGAGTGAACTTTTGATAATTCACCGGGGGAAAGTTGGGTAAACGCGGGAGGGGTACCCAAAATGGTCATCAAAATAAAACTTAAAATACATTTTATCAGCAACTTCATAAGGAACCTGATTTTATATTCAGTTCATCAGTGTTTTAAGATAGCCTCGCCGAATTTTTTTGTGATCTGTATCCCGACTTTCTGCAAAAATTCGATAGGCAGTTCTCCTCCTGCAAAAATATAGATCAGGTCATTCCTGATCTCCACTTCGTTCTGTTCATTACCTGTTACAAGAATGATGGATTCCTTTTCAATCCTGACAGGTTTCGAATTAAACATGACATTGATACTTTTGGAGGCAATGGCTTCCTTGATCTTTGTATTGTTTTTTGGTTTTATCCGGCTGAAAGCATCACTTCGATACGAAAGCGTGACCCTGTTCCTGCCGGCCAGAAGCAATGCAGATTCGATTGCTGAATCACCTCCGCCTACGATCATGACATCTTTCCCGTTAATTTCCTCGGGCTCCAGCAGCCTGTATGCCACTTTTTCGAGTGTTTCACCGGGAATACCCAGTTTACGGGGGGTTCCCCTGCGTCCTATTGAAAGGAGTACCGAGCATGATGTAAACTTCTCCCCGGTCAGGGTTTCCACTCTGAAATGACCGTTTACCGGAACGATGGCTTCTACTTTAGTACTCTGCTGAATGGCAATGGTGTTTTTTCGTAAAACACTGGTCCAGAAATCCAGTAATTCTTTTTTGCTCGTTTCCGACAGCTTTATCTTCCCGTGTAAGGGAACATCCATGGCCGATGTCATCACGATCTTCGATCTTGGAAATGTATAAACGGTACCTCCCATCGTGTCCTGTTCCAGTGTAAGGAATTTCAGATGGTGTTTTTTCGCGTTCAGCGATGCAGAAATTCCGGCAGGTCCCGCACCGATAATGATCAGGTCATATTCGGCCTCATGGTTCTTACTGATCGATTTTACTATGTTTTCAACGGCTTGCCTGCCCTGTTCTACTGCATTTTTGATCAGACCCATTCCACCCAATTCCCCGGCGATAAAGATGCCGGGAACATTCGTTTCAAAGTTTTGGTTCACATGTGGCAGTTCGACACCTCTTTTTTCCGTTCCGATACACAAGGTAATGGCCTCCATCGGGCAGGCATGAAAACAAGCCCCATGTCCGATGCAATGGGAAGCATTGATGGGTGTTGCCTTACCGTTTCTGATACCCAGGATATCCTTTTCAGGACACGCGGCAATACAGGCACCTGTTTTAATGCAGATCCCTTCATCAACGACGGGATGAAGCGAGACAGGTTCAAAAAGTCCCTCTACCTTGGCCTTATCTATTTTCTCTTCAACCTCTTTCGACTCCCTCTTTTGCTTGCGAAGATATATGAAGACGACGATCAGGCATAAGAAGATCGCGATCGAATAAATCGCTAATTGCTCGATAAATGTATCCATGGCTTAAAAGATCCAACGGTAACCAAAAACAATTGTAACTGCGACATGAATGACCATGATAACCAGCATCACCAATGCAAACGGTAAATGCAGGACATGCCAGTATTTGAACAGGTTTTGCATGGTCAAAAGCCTGTCGATCTTTCTGTTGAGTGTTATATCACTTTTCACAAGGGCGATTATTGGTTTTTGCTGTGATCGTGTAATATTGTTTTTTCCGAGAACTGCTTTTACATTCCGGAGTGTCTTCATGTCATCGCCATATTTCCTGATATAGCGAACAAAGAAATTTTTATGGTATAGTTCAGCCTTGGTGTTGATTGATTCAACAATTACTTGGTAGCTTTCATCATCAAGTGTAACCAGTTTTTGGATATTAACCCCTACATTACTTTTCATTTCCCGGACTTCTTTTAAACTCAATTCTTTTCCTTCTATTGTCCTTGGGATTTGAATATAGATAAACCTGCCGATAATCCCGCTCAGGAAAACCGCGACCATGCTCCAGAAACTTATCGCGACCAGCCCTCCAAATTTAAAAGAAGTGTGAAACAGTACCATAATAGGACCCAGGGTACAAAGAAATATGTGAAATTCCAGCCAATGTTTCAGGAAGCCCAGACGGATGAAAGTTCTGAACCGTTTTCTGATCATATATAAGGAAACGCCGAGGATGATGAGCAACGTCCCGATAATCCCCAATCCATGGCCTAAAAAACCGCTGGGCCTCAGTGTTGAATCATCCGCATGGAAGGGTCTCACTTCAATTCCCAGCCTGTAGTAAGGAAATCCATTGAAAGTGATCGTTACAAAGGCAACTATCACTATAAGGACCAAAATGGAAATATATATAAAATGAGTTGTTTTCGACATTTTTTGGAAACTAAAGAACGAAATGGTGAATTATCATCATAGTATGTTACAAAATTAACAAAAAGTCAGGATAAATTTCCTGATTAACATAATATTAATTGCGTCTAAATACTTGTGTAATTAGATTAAACCTTATTCAGGAAGATATTGCAGGATAATTCCGCCTGGTTGAACAGCATCTGTAATCCGTTCATGGTACTGGCTTTCATTGATGTTCCCCGTTTGATGAATTCGGTCTCCTCCGGGTTATAGATCAGGTCGTATAAACAATGATCACCTGTAAGAAATTTATACGGGATCGGCGGATACCCTCCAAAATCCGGGTACATTCCCAATGGAGTCGTATTGATAATGAACAGATGGGTTCCGATAACTTCCCGCGTCAGATCTTTATATGTAACGATTCCAGGGCGGCTGATGTTCCGGGAGACAAATTTGAATGGTATATTTTTCCTGTTCAGGGCATGGGCCACGGCCCTGGCTCCTCCACCGGTACCAAGGATAAGAGCGGGCCCCTTGGGTACCGCGTCTGTCAGTGTCAGGAAAAAACCATTAGCGTCGGTATTGAATCCTTTTGAATGGAACACTCCGTTAATACGCCTCAACTGAATCGTATTGACTGCCCCCACTGAACGAGCAGTGTCATCCAGCTCATCCAGGTAAGGAATGATGCTTACTTTGTAGGGGATCGTGACATTAAGCCCGGCAAGTCCGGGATTCTGCCTGAGAAAGTCAGGGAATTCGTTCAGACTTTTCAACGGAAAAAGACGGTATTGCTTTTCACCCTCACCGGATTTCCGGAACTTTTCTGTAAACCAACCCGGAGACCATGAATGCTCCAGCGGAAATCCAATTAATCCAAAGGTAACCGGCTTCTCATCCATAACGGCTTTACACTGTCGCACCATTTCGCGGTGCAGGTGATTCGCTATTGCGGTTGAAACTTATCATATTTGGCAGGCAGAAAACTGAAAAAGGTATCTCCCCGTAATCCGAGGCGTAATGTTTCAAGGGGAATGAGTTCGCCGGGCGCAATATTACCGAGGTTCACATTTGCGCCAAAATTTTTGATGAACCATACCTGCTGTGCTTTCAACGGGGCTTCCCAAAGCAGATACTCGGGCTGTATTTTTGACAATATTTTGTTGATCAGCGCCACATGGGCTTTACCGCTTGCACGGTATATCCCTACATTCCCTGATTCACGTGCCTCCCCGATAACCTTGAAGGCGCCGGCCTGTAACTCCTTTTGTATCATTTCTATCCATCGTCCGGGGGCGATCATGATCCCGGATTCCTTGGAGCCAACTTCCGAAAGTACCGTGTATTTTTTAGCCAGTTTATGAATGTATTCGCATTTTATATCATGTTCCATTACCATGGAACCATCGGAAACTTCCACAGTATCAAGACCAAGCTGATCAATGTATTTAAGATAACCGTCGTACATGTTCCGGATCACAAAGGCCTCGAACAGGGTACCACCGGCATAAACCTTGATGTTTGCCTGATGGTAAACCTTCACTTTTTCTTTAACCTTGTTCCCCACCAGGGACGTTCCGAAACCAAGTTTTACAAAATCTGCCAGATGACCTGCGGTTTCGACAAAGTTTTCTGCTTCCCGAACGCTGAGACCTTTATCCATGACCATGGTGATCCCGTTTTGTCTTGGTTTACCTTTCCGATCCGGCAGAAAAGTAAGATTAACCGGATTATTGCTCATTGTTCACTGTTCAGTGTTCATTGATTTAAATGATCGGATGATCTCAACAACCTGCGGATGTTTCTGAGCCTCCGGGAATGTTGTAAAAAGCCGTTTATGACCTTCGCAGTCCATTCCCATAGCCTTCATCAAGGTTTCAATCCCTTGTTGTGATTTCCCCATCAAAAAAAGATAATAGGCCATACCGAAATAAAAATCGGAATGGGTTTCATGGTACTTCAATCCATCCTGAAGCACTGCATACCCTTTTTCGTATTCTTTCTGATCGGCATATACCACCGAAAGATCCAGCCAGATATCGGTATCTTCAGGATCAAGTTCAATCACCTTCCTGTAGGAACTGATTCCCTCTTCGATCCGTGACAGTTTGATCTGGATATCGCCAAGAATAAACCAATATTCAGGAATGGAGGGGATTAACTTGATGGCTTTGAGTATGTATGGCAATGCTGACTGTGGTTTTCCCAATTCATCATGCGATACACCGAGCCCAAGCCAGGCATCCGCAAACTCGGGATCGAGGCCGACCGCCTTGTTATAATATTCGATGGAGGCATCAAATTTCTTGAGCTTTTCATAACATTCGGCGATATAATAATAGGTTACCGGTTCGGCATCTTCGTAAAAAAATGTTTCAATATAAATTTCAATGGCTTTATCGAACTTGCCGATGTTGGCATAACAATTTGCTTTATTGAAATAAGCAGATGAAAAAGTGTCGTCTATGGCCAGCACATAATCGTAGGCATCAATTGCTTTTTCATACAGCTCTATGTTGCTGTATGCCACACCGAGGTTAAACCAGGCTGCCAAAGAGTAAGGTTGACGGTCAAGAAATGCAGATAAATAGTCAATGCTGCGTTCGGTCTGTTGCGAGACCTCACAGCAAAATGCAAATTCATATAACGCGGCGTCATTCTCCGGGTTCAGATCGAGGGCCTGAAGTAAAAAATCGATGGCCTGATTATATTTGCCCATGTTTTCATATTCGAACGCAATGCTCGAAAGGATGTCGTCAGAAAAATCGGCGCCATCCATGGCTTTTTTGTACTCCTCAATCGCTTTTTCCGGTTTTTCGAGCTGACTGTAAAGGTTTCCTTTTGCGAGATGCAGATCACTGTCGCCCGAACCGTCATGTTCGATCTCTTTCAAAATACGCAAAGCTTCACGATCCTTTTTTGCATTGACCTGGTATTGTGCCAGTTTAACTAAAATAATATTTGATCCGGGATGTTGCTCCAGTGCCTGGTTGATTGTCAGAAATGCTTTTCGCTGTTCGTTCTTGAAAAAATAATACTCGATGATCTCCTCGAATTCATCCACATCAAAGAAGAAATGCTGATCCTGCTGGATCATTTTCTCGAATCGTCCAACCAGGGAGATCGTTTCGCCGTCAAAAAAAGGTTCAAAAGGTTCTTCCATTTATAATGGTATGATCATGAGGTCTTAAACATTAATAATCAGCGGGATTTCTTTGTTTTCTTTTTAACACCGCATATTTTTTACAAAATTACTAAAAAAACAAATGACAGAAATGTATTATAATACCCATTTATCAACTCCGCCAGTTTGAAATAATTCTTCATTCCATTCAAATCAGAGGATGAATCCGCAGTTTTTTTAAGCAGAGTTGCCGGATAACTTGGAAATCTTATACATTTGCCTGAAAATATCTTATGTCGCTTATCCATTCAATTTCGGGAATCAGGGGAACCATTGGTGGAAACCCTGGTGCAGGGCTGACCCCGGCCGATCTGGTTAGTTTTACAGCCGCTTTCGCGACTTTTTTAGGTGAATCATTGCCGGGTAAAAAGTTGTTTGTCGTGGTGGGCCGGGATGCGCGGATTTCTGGATCGATGGTTAACCATCTGGTTGTCGGAACTTTGCTGGGAATGGGCGTGGACGTTTTGGATATTGGATTGACCACGACACCAACCACCGAAATGGCCGTTACGGAGGAAGGTGCCAGCGGGGGGATCATACTGACCGCAAGCCACAATCCCATGCATTGGAATGCCCTTAAAATGCTTAATCGCAAAGGTGAATTTCTTTCCGCGGCAGATGGTGAGCGTGTTCTTGCAATTTCAAAGAAGCCTGAGTTCGTTTTTGCTGAGGTAAATGATCTGGGTAGTTACAAAACAGATGATTCCTACATCCGGAAACACATCGAGAAAGTGCTCGCACTTCCTCTGGTCAATCCGGAAGTGATCAGGCAGGCGCATCTACGGGTAGTGATCGATGCGGTGAACAGTACCGGGGGACTGGCCATTCCTGCATTGCTCAAGGCATTGAATGTGAATAAAATAGATCAGCTTTATTGTGAACCAAACGGACTTTTCCCTCATAATCCGGAACCCCTGCCCGAACATCTCGGTGACATCTGTGATGCGGTCGTCAAAAACAGGGCAGATGTGGGATTTGTTGTTGATCCTGACGTCGACCGGCTTGCGATCATCAACGAATTAGGTGAACCATTCGGCGAAGAGTACACCCTTGTTGCAGTTGCCGACTATGTACTGCAGTATGAAAAGGGAAATACGGTTTCGAACCTTTCTTCGACGCAGGCGCTGAAAATAATCACGGAACAGGCCGGCGGCAAGTATTTTGCCTCTGCCGTTGGCGAGGTGAACGTGGTTGAACTGATGAAGGAGAAGGGAGCCGTGATAGGTGGCGAAGGCAATGGCGGGATCATTTACCCGGAACTCCATTATGGCCGGGATGCTTTGGTTGGCATTGCCCTGTTTTTAACTTATCTGGTAAAATCCGGTAAAAAATGTTCCGCCCTCCGCGATCGGTACCCTGACTTTTACATTTCGAAAAACAAAATTGAATTTCTTCCGGGAATGGATATTGACAGGATACTTGAAACCATTATTGAAAAATATCATGCATACCCGATTTCCACCATTGACGGGATCAAAATCCACTTCGACAACGAATGGGTCCACTTACGGCTTTCAAACACCGAACCGATCATCAGGATATATGCAGAGAGTGACATGCTGAACAAGGCCGATAACCTGGCAAAAAAAATTATCAACGACCTTAAGGAAATTATAAATGACCACTGATAAAATGCCCCGGAAAAAGGTAAAAAAAGGACGAAAGCCTGTTAAATTCAAAGTTATCACCATCAAGGTAACCGCGCGACAGAAAAAGTCACTCGTGAATTATTGCAAATCCCGACGGATCACACCGAATAAATTGATCAGGAAGGCCATCCGGCCGTTGCTCGAAAATTATTCCGACATGATCGTTGTGACTAACAAACAGGAAAAACTCAAACAGTTGCAACTTTTTTAAGAGATCATTTGATTCCTTTCAACCCCGACTCATACAGTGTCCGGTTCAGGATCGACCGGCCCAGGGTAACTTCATCGGTGTGTTCCAGTTCATCACCGATGGAAATACCACGTGCAATGGTCGTTAGCCTGAGCCTGAATCCGGTAAGTTTTCTGAAAAGATAAAAACTGGTCGTGTCCCCTTCTATGGTCGTTGGCAGGGCAAGGATGATTTCCCCAAATAGCCCGTTTGCCACCCTGCTTACCAGCGCATCAATATGCAGATCCTGAGGACCGATACCTTCCATGGGAGAGATGATGCCACCCAGTACATGGTAGACGCCGTTGAACTGACCAGTATTTTCTATGGCCATTACGTCACGGATGTCTTCAACAACGCATAGCAGGGCATGGTCACGTTTCGGGCTTGCACAGATGACACAGAGTTCCTGATCGGAAATATTCCGGCATTCCCGGCAATAAATGATCTCATTCCGCATTTTAATCACAGATGTTCCAAGCAATTCAACCTCATGGATATCACGCTTCAAGAGATGTAAAGCCATACGCAGAGCGGTTTTTCTTCCGATCCCAGGGAGTTTTGCCAGTTCGTTGACCGCTTGTTCGAGAAGTTTGGAAGGATAAGATTGCAAGTGAAATAATTATTTACTTTGCAAATGTAATTTTTTCAGGTTTATGTTTCGATTTTCCATTTTCATTCTGATTACTTTTTTTTCCGGCACACTGTCCGCACAGGATACCCTGAACAAAACCAACAGCAAAGGAAACAAACAAGGTTTCTGGCGGAAACTTGATTCTGCCGGCCGCGTGATCTATGAAGGCCGGTTCAGAGATGGCGTTCCTGACGGAGAATTTCGTTACTATTATCCTGATGGCAAACTAAAAACAGTTTCAATGGTTTCGAACCAGGGTAAACGCGCTGTCACCGTTTCCTATTTCCAAAATGGCAGAAAAATGGCGGCAGGTAATTATCTGGATGAAAGAAAAGATAGTACCTGGCAGTTTTTTAGTGAATCAAACGGTACACTTGTATCCCAGGAAACATATCAGGCAGGTCTGATCAATGGCCTGTCCAGGGTCTTTTATCCCGACGGAGGGGTCTCGGAATTGCATTATTATAAAAGCGGCATCAGGGATGGACTTTGGGAACAGTATTATTTGGATGGAAAGCTGAAACTTCGCGGAGCATACAAAGGAGGAGAGAAGCAAGGCCTTTTCAAGACCTTTTACAATTCCGGCCGCCTGATGATGGAAGGCCGATATTCCCATGGGCACCAGGACGGAGTATGGATCTACTACGATGAAAAAGGTACGGTCTCCAAAAAAGAGGTGTATGAAAAGGGCAGACGTCTAATCCCCGATTAGTCCGTTACCTGTCGGATTTATGATCGGCTTCTTTCGTAACTACTCTTTACAAGACCATTCGAAAATATCGTGGTTCGGATATGTTTGAAGGTAAGATCCTTTTCCAGAAAACCAAACAACGGAATTCCATTTCCCAGTAACACTGGTACCCTGGTGATGATCATGGTATCGATGCAGTCTTCCTGCAGAAAAGACTGTATGATTTTTCCTCCATCGACATAGATGTTTGAATAGCCTTCATTAGATAAAAAACGAAGCATCTTTCCGGGTTTCAATGAGCATATCGTTGCTTTTCCGCTTAACATATCCGGGATCTGTTTAACGCTGGTACTTAGTTCTACTTTGGTAAATTGAATTCATAATATCTGTCAATGTTTTTTTGTCTCTGTCGATGTCGTTTTTGTAACTGTTCAATCCGTTGAACGTCGCAGGTATACTCTTCTGAGGATCGAATT